>SAMEA3663275__coassemble_316_pt1 | contig 14357 bp, 9 predicted proteins | sample SAMEA3663275__metabat2_low_PE_033 | metagenome-assembled genome bin SAMEA3663275 (sample SAMEA3663275) | pig gut metagenome | biome: pig gut; feature: pig-associated habitat; material: faeces | place: China | collected 2013 | reverse complement strand
CTCCGGCAGACAAAATGAGGAACGATTTCTTGCAAAAAATCGTTTTTTTGTTTGCACAGCGAAAATTATTTGCTAAATTTGCGTTTTCAAATCTTGAAGATATGAAGAAGATATTTTGCTTTTTTGCTTTTTGTTTCTGTCTCGGCAGCTTTGGTGCTTTTGCCGAGCAAGAGGAGAAGTTTGATGCAGGAGAACTGATAATGGAACACATAAGCGATGCTTATGATTGGCATATTCTCACATGGAAAGAAACCAATGTATCTATACCTCTGCCTGTGATTTTGATAAACGAAGGGAAGTTGGACATCTTTATGTCAAGTCGGTTCAACCACGGACACGATTGTTACAAGGGATATAAGATTGCAAGCAAGCAAGACGGAGAAAATGTTTCGGGAAAGATAGTCTGTGTTGATGAAAACGGAGTATATAACGGCAAGAAGCCCTACGACTTTTCCATAACAAAGAATGTGTTTGCGATTTTCATTGTTGCGGGATTTATTATCTTCTTGGTACTCAAAGGAGCTTCGGTTGCAAAAAAGCGAGAAGGCAAAGAACCCAAGGGAGTTCAAACCTTGGTGGAATTTTTCGTCATGTACATAAGAGACGACATCGCAATTCCTTCCATAGGCAAAGAAAAATACTCAAAATATCTGCCTTATCTTTTGACAGCTTTTCTTTTCATTTTCTTTTCTAATCTTATGGGTTTGCTACCTTGCTTTCCCGGAGGAGCAAATGTAACGGGTAACATTGCCGTAACGCTTTGTTTGGCTTTGTTTACCTTTGTGATAACCAACGTAAGCGGCAACAAACAATACTGGAAGCACATGGTAAATATGCCGGGAGTGCCTTGGTGGTTGAAGTTCCCTATTCCTATCATGCCGATTGTGGAGATTTTGGGAATGTTCACCAAACCATTTTCGCTCACCGTGCGATTGTTTGCCAACATCACAGCAGGACACGTCATCATTTTGAGTTTCTTGTGCATTATTTTCATCTTCGGAGAACAAAATATCGTTCTCGGATACGGAACTTCCATAATACCGTTGTTCTTTTCCATTTTCATGACCTTGCTCGAAATTTTGGTTGCCTTCATTCAGGCTTACGTCTTTACACTCTTGTCTGCAATATACATAGGAATGGCAACAGAGGAAGAACATGCTTAATGATGATTTGATAAAAAAGTTAGACGGATTTATCCGCAAGTTCTACAAAAACATAATGCTAAAAGGATTATTCTATTCGGTAATCCTTTTAGTTGTTTTCTACCTTCTGCTCACTCTTTTTGAATTTTTGAACTACAATTCGACCGTTGTAAGAACTATCTTGTTCTATGCTTACATTGTGTTTGCAAGTGTGGTGTTGGTGGTCTTTGTTCTTCGTCCGTGGTTCAAGATGATGAAGATCGGAAAGACCATAGACCGCTTTGAGGCAGCAAAGATAATTGGAGATTACTTCCCCGAAGTTGCAGACAAGTTGCTGAACCTGCTCCAACTACAAGAGATGTCAAAGACAAAGGAGAGCGAACTGCTTCTTGCCACGGTTGAACAAAGAACAAAGCAGCTCTCGCCGATAGATTTCCGAAAGGCAATCGACACAAAGAAAGCAAAAAAGGCTGCAAAAGTCGCTTGTTTGGTTGTGGTGCTGTTGGCTTTGGTTGCGATTATTTTTCCGAATTTTCTTTCCGAACCTACATTTCGCTACCTCAACCATTCCACCTACTTTGAAAAGCCTGCACCTTTCTCCTTTGAACTTCAAAACCGCTCTCTAAAAGTTTTGCAGCAAGCAGACTTGACACTGAGAGTCAAAGTTTCGGGAAAAGCTTTGCCCGAACAGGCAGAGATAACAATAGACGGACAACGTTTCTCGATGCGAAAGGAAAACAAAAATCTTTTTTCTTACGAACTCAAACGCATCAACAAGAATTGTACTGTGGTCTTTTCGGCTGCGGGAGTCGAGAGCCGACCTTACACTGTTGAAGTAAGTCCGAAGCCTATTTTGACATCGGTTTCTGCAAGCGTTGTTTATCCTGCTTACACAAAAATGAAATCCGAAGAGCTTTCGGGCATAAACAACATCAGCGTCCCCAAAGGAGCAACAATCGTTTGGAACATTCAAACAAAAGATGCCGATGCTCTGACAATTTCTTTTGACGGCAAAGCAGTCAATCTTCCTATCGACAAAAAAGGCAAGGCTCAATACAAACAAATAGTTACCAAAGACACAGAGCTTTGTATCGCAACAAGCAACCGATATACAGACTTTGCCGATTCTTTGGGCTTTTCAATTTTTTCAAACGCCGATTTATTTCCGCAAATCGCCGTTTTGCAGCAGCGAGACAGCCTTTTACCAAAGCGAATTTTGTTCCGCGGACAGATAAAAGACGATTATGGTTTTTCAAAGCTCTGTTTCTTCATAACCAAGAAAGAAAACGGCAAAACGATTGTGCTGCATAAAGACAATTTGGAGGTAACTCAAAGCGAAAATGTGCAGGAATTTTATCACTATTGCGACCTTGAAGCAATTACTTTGCCCGAGGGCGAAAACTTGGAGTACTTCTTTCAGGTGTGGGACAACGATGCGGTGAGCGGCAACAAGAGCAGCAAAAGTATGGTCTTCGTTTTGAAAAATCCGAGCAAGAAAGAATTGGAGGAAATGAGAGACAACAATTCCGAACAATTAAAATCGGAAAGCGAACAACTGATAAGCGAAATTCGGCAACTGCAAAAACAAATTGACGAACTGAACCGCAAACTGATTGAGAAGAAAGAACTTGCATGGCAAGACAAGAAACAACTCAAAGAACTTGCCGAGAAACAAAAAGAACTGCAAGAAAAAATCGAACAAATAAAAGACCGGCTTGAAGAAAACAACCGAATAGACGAGGCTTTCTCACAAGAAAACTCCGACATTCTCGAAAAGCAAAAAGAATTGGAGGAGTTGTTTGACCAACTCATGGACAAGGACATGAAAAAGATGTTGGAAGAAATACAGAAACTCACAAACGAAAACATAGACAAGCAAAAACTAAACGAAGCTCTGCAAAACATCAAGATGTCAAACCAAGACATAAGCAAGCAGTTGGACAGAAACATCGAGCTGTTCAAGAGGTTTGAGATTGAAAAGAAAACTTCCGAAGTCATAGAGAGGCTTGAAGACTTGGCAAAAGAACAAAAAGACTTGGCAGACAAGCTGAACAAACAATCAAACGAAGAGACAGCCAAGCAACAACAGAAGTTGAATGAGGATTTTCGCTCCGAGCAAGACAAGCTCTCCGAAATCGAGAAGCAAAAAAGGGAACTAAACGACGACTTGCAGCGAAACAAAGAACAAGAAAGCCAAATCAATCAGCAACAAAAGCAAGCAAAAGACAACATAGAGAAGAACAAAAAACAAAAAGCTCGCGCAAATATGCAAAATGCCGCAGAACAAATGCAGCAAATGGCTCAACAGTTGTCCGAGCAGCAACAACAAGAAAATCAAGAGCAACTTGGCGAAGACATAGAGCAGGTGAGAGCGATGCTGAAAAACCTTGTGAGGCTGTCAATGCAGCAAGAAGAGCTGATAAAAAAGACCAAAACCACCAAGGTTTCCGAAAGTGAGTACCAAAACATCATTCGCAAGCAGAACAACATCAAGGAAGACATGAAAATGTTGCAAGACAGTCTGTTTGCAATGAGCAAACGCCAACCGCAGGTAGGCAATATGATAAATCAAGAGCTTTCTCGGATTGACAATCACTTGAACAAAACAATGGAAACTCTGTTGAGATACAATCAGGTTCACTATTCGGAACACAAGAACACCTCGGCAAGTTCTTCTCAGCAGTATGCGATGAGTTCGATGAACAATCTTGCTCTCATGCTTACCGAATCGATTGAAAACATGAAGCAACAACAGCAACAACAAAGCAGCAACTCTAAGGGCAAGCCTCAAAAACAATGCAGCAATCCTTCGCAAGGCAAAAGCGGCAATCCTCAATCGATGCAACAAATGCAGCAAGCCCTCAACAAAGAACTCGAAAGGCTGCAAAAAGAGTTGGAAAAACAAAAGAATAACGGCAATCCGAAAATTGGAGAGGGAGCAAAACTAAACGAACAGTTGGCAAAAGCTGCGGCTCAACAAGAGATGATAAGGAAGATGCTCAAACAAGCGGCAGACGAAGCAAAAAGGGCTTCGGGCGGCAAGGCAAACAAAAAATTAGAAGAAATGCAACGCCAAATGGAACAAACGGAAAAAGAAATCGTAAACAAATCCATAAGCCGCCAAACCATAAATCGTCAGGCGAATATTTTGACCCGCATGTTGGAGTTTGAGAAAGCGGAGAAGAAACAGGGCGAAGATAACAAGCGAAAGTCAAACGAGGGAAAGGATAAGACAAAAACGCCTCCCAAAGATTTGATTGAGTTTGAAAAGCTCAAAAATAGGGAAATGGAATTGTTCAAACAAATTCCTGCTGTCTATTCTCCTTTTTACAAACAGAAGGTCAATGACTATTTTTATGGGAACGGCTCAAATAAAATGTAAAAATCATAAATTAGAATGGATAAGAGTACATTTTGTAAGACGGTAAGGATTGAGCGAACAGACGACTTGACAGAACTTTTGGAGAATATTTGCCAAGATAATAACATTAACAACTATTTTGGCACTATTTCAGTTGCCGTCGAAGGTGTTTTGAATTTTATTTTTGCCGCTTCAAAAAAGCAGAGCGAGAAAATAAAGTTCGGATTTGAGCAATGTGTGGGAGGAGTTTCCATATTGGTAGAGTGCGAGAGTGTTTCGTTTGAAGCTCTTGTGAAAAAGGCAGAACAATCTGAACAAACCGACAATGCCGATGCCTTGGTTATTCATCTGCTTTCCGACAAGGTGAGGTTGCTTTCCGACGGCAGGGGAATTAAGTTAAGTTTTCTCATAGGCGGAATAGAACCCGAGCTGCTCTCTCTCAGACAAGAATTGACACTGCAGTATTTCAACACCCTCCAAGTGGTAAAATCTTAAAATAACATGGCAATCCAATTTTCGTTTCAGACGAACTACCCTCTCAAGTCTCGCACCAAAATCAAGCAATGGATAAAACAGGTCATAGAGGCAAAGGGAAAGAAAACGGGAAACATAACTTACATCTTTTGCGATGACGAGTATTTGTTGGAAGTGAACAAACAGTATCTTCAACATGACTATTATACTGATGTAATTACCTTTGACTATGTGGAAAACGACTTGATAAGCGGCGATATTTTCATAAGCACCGACCGAGTGAGGGAAAACGCTCTTGCTTTCGGTTCAAGCGAAACAGAAGAGTTACACAGGGTGATTATTCACGGAGCTTTGCACCTTTTGGGTCTGAAAGACAAGAGCGAAAAAGAAGCCTCTCAGATGAGGCAAGCCGAGAATGAGGCACTCAAACTTTTGAACGAATAAGAAATAACGATTTATAATGTTCGCAGACTTTGACGTGATAGTAGTTGGAGCCGGACACGCAGGTTGTGAAGCAACGTATGTTGCCTCAACTCTCGGTTCCAAGGTTCTTTTGATTACACAAAATCTCAATAATATAGCACAGTTGTCTTGCAATCCCGCAATGGGAGGAGTTGCAAAAGGGCAGATTGTGAGAGAAATAGATGCTTTGGGAGGTTACAGCGGTGTAATTACCGACATGAACACAATGCAATTCAGAATGCTTAACCGAAGCAAGGGCTGTGCTATGTGGAGTCCGAGGGCGCAAGTCGATAACATCACTTTCGGTTTGTCGTGGAGAAGGGTCTTGGAGCAAAAAGAGAATGTACGGCTTTGGCAAGACGAGGTTGTGGATTTGATTATCCGAAACGGAGAAATCGAAGGTGTGAAAACAATCTTGGGATTGGACATCAGGGCAAAGGCTGTGATTTTGACCAACGGAACTTTTCTGAGCGGCAGAATACACATCGGAGAGGTTAATTTTGAGGGAGGAAGAATTGGAGAGCAGGGAGCAAACTACCTATCCGAAAAGATGAGGGGTGAGGGCTTTGAAACCGACAAGCTGAAAACGGGAACTCCCATGAGGGTAGATGGAAGAAGCATAGACTTTTCAAAGCTGCAAGAACAAAAAGGTGATGAAAATCCCGCTCAGTTCTCTTTTCTTTACCAAAGAGAGCAGCCTCTTGTGCAACAAAGTTGCTTTTTGGCTTACACCAATCTCAAAGTACACGATATTTTGCGTAAGGGATTTGCCTTTTCGCCAATGTTTGCGGGAAGAATACAGGGGAAAGGTCCTCGCTATTGTCCGTCGATTGAAGACAAGATTGAAAGATTTTCGGACAAAGACCGACATCAGCTCTTTATCGAACCCGAATCACGACACACAAGTTTGTATTACATCAACGGATTTTCGTCTTCTCTGCCTTTGGAAGTGCAGTATGAGGCTTTGCACAACATAGAAGGCTTTAAAAAAGCTGTCATTCAGAAACCAGGATATGCAATAGAGTACGACTATTTCCCTCCTACTCAACTCAAAGACACCTTGGAAACCAAATTGGTCAAGCGTCTGTACTTTGCAGGTCAGATAAACGGAACGACAGGTTACGAGGAGGCTGCTTCACAAGGATTGGTTGCAGGAATAAATGCTCATCTTAACATACACGATCAAGAACCTTTTGTCATCGGTCGCTCGGAAGGTTACATAGGAGTGTTGATTGACGATTTGATAACCAAGGGCGTCGATGAACCATATCGAATGTTTACTTCGAGAGCCGAGTATCGCATCTTGCTCAGAGGCGACAATGCCGACCGAAGACTTACTCACCGCTCTCATGCAATAGGCTTGGCATCGGACGAAAGAATGGCAAAGATGGAGCGAAAATACAATCAAGTCGAAAAAATTGTTTCTTTCATCAAATCAGAATCGGTTTCTCCCGAGCAGGTCAATGGTCTTTTTGCCGAAATAGGAACACCCGAAATAAAGCAAAAGACACATCTTTCGCAACTTATGTTGCGTCCGCAGGTGAGCTTGGCTCAAATGAAGAGCTGCATTCAACCTTTGCAGCAGGCAATACAGAATGTGGATTGCGACATACGCTCGGAAGTTGAGGAATGTGCGGAAGTAGCAATAAAATATGAGAGTTACATCAAGAAAGAAGAGGAAATGACCGAACGTCTGAGCAAGTACGAAAATTTTGTAATCAAAGATAACTTCGACTATTCGTCAATCAAGGCACTGTCTTTTGAGGCAAGAGAAAAACTAAGCAAAATTCGTCCTCGCACAATAGGTCAGGCAGGAAGAATAAGCGGAGTTTCGCCTGCCGATGTGTCGGTGTTGATTATCTACCTTGCACGATAGAGAGTGCAGATTTGTTTTTCGAGACAGAATAAGTTGGGAAAACAAGACGTAGCATGACGTTCTGATGCCGGCTGTTTTGGTTCGGTGATTGCATATTGTCAGTTTGGTCAAAAAAGGGCAAAAGCGTCCTATTTTTCTTCGGATTTTTTCGCTGTTTTTACCCTTGTTTTTTTGCTGTTTTTTGCACTCAAAAAATCGACTTTTTGATACGCTCAAAAAAAAACGCCGTTTTCTCACCAAAAAAACGCCAATTTTTTCAAAAAAAACGAAGATTTTTTGAAAAAAAACGGCGATTTTTTTGTGTAAAAATGAGCGATTTGAAAATCAGATAGTTACAAAGGCGATTTTTTCGCTTGAAAACGCCCTGAAAAAGTCGATATTTTTGGCAAAATAAATCGCCGTTTTGACAAAATAAAACACCGTTTTATCCGACCAAAACGCCGACTTATTTTTGCAAAACGGCATTTCGCTCTACCCTCGGGCTGAAAGTCCGAAAGCACTCAGCTCGGGGCAGAGCGAAAGCGTCGCCCCGAGTAAGCAACACTCTGCACTATCCGCCCCGAAAGGGCAAAAGCGTTAATTCATTATTATACCATGAGGCAGTTTTGCGTAAACTATCGAATAATTTGTACGATTAAAGCGAATTTTGCATATCTTTGCAAATCTGAAAACCAACAAAAAAAGAAGACATGAAGCGTAACAATTACCCCCCCCCTCAATGGCATTGAATCAATTTCAATGTATTTGTTTATTGCCATAATTATTGGCGTAGCTATCGGACTTTATATTCACGTCCAAAGATTAAAAAAACAAGGAAATCTTATTAACAATCGTCGACAGGTGGAGATGTTTCCTTCCTTAGTATCCACCTTAGGTGTTCTTGGAACTTTCATTGGCATTAGTATAGGTTTATTGAATTTCAAGCCTGATGAATTAGAAGAAAGTATTCCTGAATTATTGGCAGGTTTGAAAACAGCGTTTTTTACCTCTATTGCAGGTATGATTTCATCACTTGTTTTATCAAAAGTAATCAACAAATTATATGATAAAGAAACAGACGGACACTCTGACATCAATGATGCTGCAAACCTTATTTGCAAATCGGTTAAAGCATTAGAAGAGAAAATATCTCTAAACGCTTCAAATAGATCTCAGTATTATGAAACTGTGTCATCAAGTCTGCAAAGTATTGTTTCTGAGATTGGAAACTTAAAAGAATGCACAGTTCTAATGTCAAAGAACAATGACTTAGTAGAGAACCTTTCTAATAATTTGAAACAGAGGTTTGATATTTTCTCGGACTTATTACAAAAAATCAATACAGAAGAGCTTTCCAAAGAATTAAGAAAAGGAATAGCAGAGATAAAAGTTCAAATGAACGATACGAATCAACTATTGAGTGATAAGTTTGATGACTTTTCTGTTCTATTGCAGAAGAACAATACAGAAGCACTTGTTGAAGTAATGAAAAAGGTAACCGAAGAATTTCAATCTCAAATGAATGCATTGATAAGTAAACTCGTTACCGAAAACTTTGAGCAACTAAACAATAGTGTTGAAAAATTGAACAAGTGGCAAATTGAAAACAAAGAGATGATTCAATCTTTGACCTCACAATATAAAGAAATGACTATCAACTTTGAGCAAACCTCCACAACACTCACTCATGTTAAAGAAAACACAGAGTCAATGGTAGGCAGCGGAGGAAAACTATCAAAATTAGTAAACGCTCTCAACGAAGTAATTATTGAAGACGAAAAATTCAAATCCATTTCTACAGATTTGCAACAAACGGCTGAACTCTCAAAAACAAACATGGAAAGTTTTGATCAATCAACAAAGAAACTGAATGATTGGGTTAAAAAGCAAAGAGATTTCACCGAAAGCGTTGTTGCTTTGATTGAAAAGCTCAATGAATTAAATGCAATCAAAGATTATGCAGGAGAATTTTGGAAAGAGACAAAGACAGGTATGAACGAAGCCGTTAGCATTATAAGGCGTGGTTCTGATGATTTGAATACTCAAATAAATGGATTAGATGAAAAATTCTATGCAAGATTAAGTACAACTCTTAGAAATCTTGATACTTGTATTCAAGCAATAATGGATAAAAATACCAAGTAATTATGGCAAAGAATAATGTATGGCTGTCTGTTTCTGACCTTATGACAGGTTTGATGATTATTTTTCTATTTGTTGCTATTGCATATATGATTAGAGTTGATTCTAATCAAAGTGTACTTACAGAATACGTAGAGACAAAACAATCCCTCCATGCTAAACTTGTTCAAGAGTTTGAGGGAGACACTGCAAGATGGCAAATGGCAATCGGAAAAGATCTCAGTATGAAATTCAACAATCCCCAAGTGTTATTCGCTACAGGTTCATATCAGCTTACTCCAACATTTTGTGAGATTATTGATGAGTTTATTCCAAGATATTTGAGCATTTTGTTGGAAGATTCTCTTGCAAATAAGATTAAAGAAATACGAATAGAGGGACACACAGACGATGTTCCTGCTCCACAATTCGGGATTGATCCTTTTCTGGCAAATATAAAATTGTCTCAATTACGCTCATATAGTGTATTGGAATATATAAGGAATATGGAGAGCTACCAAAAGTACACAGATGAACAAAAAAGGAAATTGGAATTTTGGTTCACCGCCAATGGATTGTCTTATGGAAAAGCAATAGATTCCAATGGAGAATATGTAGCGGAAACCAAAAAAGCCATAGACAAAGATCGTTCTCGAAGAGTGGAATTTCGCATCATTACTTCCGGAGAAGAAGTTCTTGAGAACTTTGTAAACAAGAACAAGAAAAAATAATGCCTCTATTCTATAAAATTGAAAACAATGAACGATAGTCCTATTTTTGATTTTTCTCCGCTGAGAGAATATTTAATTCGGAAAGGCTACAAAGTTAAAGAATTTGACTCTCTCAAAGGAAAAGATCTTATTTATATTAAAGACCCTATTGAAGCAATAAAAAACGGACAATTATCAGTCAGAGATGACGGTATTTTCACTGTTGATAAAACCAGTGGCAAGGAATATCGCACCTATATGTACAAATTCGACTATTTTTTAGAGAAATACGGAAAGCCAAAATACCATATTTGCAAATGCAAAACATTGGAAGAATTTATCGAAAAAGGTAAATTCAATGGTCATTATATCAACGGATATAAAGGCGATGAAGTACCCGTCCGTAATCGAAGCAATGGAGGAGAAATAGTTAAAGTTTCAGACTTACCGCTTTGCAGAAATTGTATAGAAAAGCTATCTCAATATAGCGACATGACATTCAAAGAATTTGCAGACTTATTGGAGAAATCACGACTTAACTCAGAAATTGAACCTGATATTTTTGGTTACACGAGCGATTGGGATAAAATTAGCAGACAATATAAAGAATCAAAAGATTATACTTGTGAGAAATGTGGACTTAAAGTAAGCAATCGTTTCGATCGTATGTACATTCATTGTCATCATAAAGACGGAGATAAACTCAATAATGATTTCAGCAATTTACAATGTCTGTGTATAAAATGTCATTCTCAAGTTAATGAACGGCACAAAGAGAATTTTAGCAAGGGGACAAACAAACTTGAACTTGAGGAATTTGAAAAAAAGTACAATACTGACTAAATTCAAAAACATGGAGAAGAACAACGCTATTACGCCATAAAGGTAGCAAAAGCGTACTTCCACACAAGAAAGACGCTTTTGCCAACATTATGCCATAAACATGAGGTAGCTTTTGATGAATGCTTCCAAATCGCCGTCCAAAACGGCTGCCGTGTCGGTGGTTTCGACGTTTGTGCGGACGTCTTTGACCAACTTGTAGGGGTGAAGAACATAATTCCTTATCTGGCTTCCCCATTCGATCTTCTTCTTGCTGCCTTCCATTTCGGCAATTTTCTCCCTCTTTTTTCGCAACTCTTGTTCGTAAAGTTGTGATTTGAGCATCTGCATGGCTTTCTCTCGGTTTTGAAGCTGCGAACGTGTCTGCTGACATTCTATGACTATGTTTGAGGGTTTGTAGTGCAGCCTTACCGCTGTTTCCACTTTGTTTACGTTCTGTCCTCCGGGTCCCGAAGAGCGAAAAGTATCCCATTCGATGTCGGCAGGATTGATGTTTATCTCTATGCTTTCGTCAATCACGGGATAGACATACACAGAGGCAAACGAGGTTTGACGTTTGCCTGCTGCATTAAATGGAGATATTCTCACCAAACGATGCACTCCGCTCTCTCCTTTCAGATAACCATACGCATAATTGCCGTCAATCTGAAAGCTGACGCTCTTTACTCCTGCCACATCTCCTTCCTGATAGTCGATTTGTGTGAGTTTGTATTTGTTTCTCTCTGCCCAACGAGTGTACATTCGCATGAGCATCGATGCCCAATCGCAACTCTCTGTTCCTCCTGCTCCGGCATTGATTGTAACGATTGCCGAAAGAGTGTCTTCTTCGGACGAAAGCATACTCTTCATTTCCAATTCCTCAATCACTTTGTTGAGACTTTCGATGTTCTCTTCGGCTTCTGCTTCTTCTATTTCGCCTGCTTGATAGAACTCTTTTATCACTTGAAAATCTTCGTATGCAGAGTTCACTTTCTCGAAATCTGCCACTTTGTTTTTCTTTGCACTGAGTTGCTTTAAGAATTTTTCGGCTTCTTTGGCATCATTCCAAAAGCCGTCGGCTTGTGTCTTCTGTTCTTCTTCTGCTATTTGCGATGTCAAATTGTCGATGTCAAAGACACCTCCTCAGGGTTTCTACCCTTTTGGCAAATTCTTTGCCTGCTTCTTCTATTGTCATTGTGATATTTATTTTCCGGTATGTCCGAATCCGCCCTCGCCTCTTTGTGTTGTGTCCAAAGTATCAGTTTGTTCCCATTCAACTTTGGCAAAAGGAGCTACAACCATTTGGGCTATGCGTTCCGAATCGTGTATTTCAAATGTTTCGTTTGATAGGTTGATAAGCAAGACTTTAATCTCGCCTCTGTAATCGGCGTCTATAGTGCCGGGGGAGTTCAAAATGGTAATCCCATGTTTGAAAGCCAACCCTGAGCGAGGACGTATCTGTGCTTCATATCCCTCGGGTAGAGCGATATATAAGCCTGTAGGAACAAGAACTCTCTCGCCGGGAGCAATGCTTATCGGCTCGTTTATGTCGGCTCTCAAATCCATGCCTGCCGACAAAAGGGTTTCGTAGGCAGGCAGGTTGTGTTTTGATTTGTTTATTATCTGTACTTTCATATCAAACAGACTAATCGACTCCCGCATCTATTGCAGTATTGGTTTTCACTTCGATACCTCCTGCTTTGTTTACGCTGATACTGTTTGTGGGTTGTACGGCAGAGTAAAGACGAGTGAACTCAAAATTATTATCTGCCGTCGGATGAGTATTGATAATATTCTCTATTCCCTCCTCTGTTTGCATAGCCTCTCTGAGTTTTCTCACCCTTTCCATTTTTCGCTTGTAAGCCAAATCTGCATCTTCTTCTTGTTGAGTTGTCTGACGATGCAAACCATTGGTCTCTTTATTTACTATGTTGATAAGTCCTCCTTGCAGTTGGTCCTGCGTTTTTGGTTGTTCAGAGTCGGTTTTTTGAGACAAATAAGGCTTGTTGTCTGCAACTTCGGGTATAGTATCAACAACTGTTACCCTAGTTTGATGCTCTGCAATGGTTTGTTTTGGTTCTTCGGGAACTTGTTTCTTGATCTTTTGTCTCGAAACATCGGCAGAAGTCATCTGAGAAGCAGAAGGCTTGGCAAGAGAATCCTCCTTGGGAACATTCTCTTCCCTTATCGGTTTCATATCTTTATCAAGAGTTATTATCTTTATTTCGGGTTCTTGCTTTTGAACAGTAGCTTGTTGAGATGTTTGTCGATTGGGGTTCTCGGGAGTTTTCAAAACAATCTGACCTTTTTGGGTTTCTGTGGTCTTTTGAGCAGGTTTGGCAGAGATTTCTTTTGTATCTTCAGGCAATTCTATCTTAATTGGTTCTCTTGTTGTGGGTGTATAGATGTCTTGAAACTCAAATCCCGTGGCAATAAGCGTTATACTGAGAGATTGTCCCAAGTTATCATCATAACTTATTCCCCAAATCACATCCACATCTTCGCTGGTTTTGTCTTGCAAATACTCGGTTACCATGGCAACTTCTTCCATTGATATTTCATATTCATGACTACAAGAGAAGGTAAGCAGTATATTCTTGGTTTTTGAAATGTCATTGTCGTTTAACAATTCGCAAGTAGTGGCCGATTTGACTGCCTCCAACGCTCTGTTGTCCCCTTCTGCAACACCCATTCCCATGAGTGCGACACCTGAGTCTTTCATCACCGATTGAATATCACGAAAATCGACTTGTATATAACCTGCGTTGGTTATGATTTCCGAAATTCCCTTTACCGCAGTAAACAACACATCATCTGCCAATGCAAAAGCTGAAGAAAAAGTCATGGTTCTGCAATCCATCAACTTGTCTGTATTGACTATGATGATACAATCCACAAGTTCTTTCAGTTTCTTTATTCCTTCCTCAGCTTGTTTTTTTCTTTTTCTTCCCTCAAAACCAAACGGCAAAGTAACAACTCCGACAACAAGCAGGCGTTCTTCCTCTTCGGGAAGGACTACATCTTTTGCAATTTTTGCTATTACGGGAGAAGCTCCTGTTCCTGTTCCTCCTCCCATGCCGGCTGTGATAAATACCATTCGGGTATTCTCGTCAAAAACAGCCCTTATCACATCTCTATTTTCTTCCGCAGCCTTGCGTCCTTTTTCGGGATCGTTGCCTGCTCCCAACTTTCCTATTCTTATTTGATTCTTAACAGGACTCAACTTCAAACTCTGTGCATCTGTGTTGCACACAAACAAATCCACTCCGTTGATACCCTTTTTAAACATGTGGTTTACCGCATTCGTTCCTGCACCTCCAACTCCCAAAACCTTGATATAGGAAGGAATTGCGTGTTGCACGTCTATATCCAAATAATCTTCTTCACCCAGTAATATCTGTTCGTCCATATCC
>SAMEA3663275__coassemble_311_pt1 | contig 14383 bp, 12 predicted proteins | sample SAMEA3663275__metabat2_low_PE_033 | metagenome-assembled genome bin SAMEA3663275 (sample SAMEA3663275) | pig gut metagenome | biome: pig gut; feature: pig-associated habitat; material: faeces | place: China | collected 2013 | reverse complement strand
TTGCAAACTACGCTCAAGGAACGTATTTCATAACAATCACCACTCCGAAAGGCAAACTGAACAAAAAGTTCGTTGTTCAATAAAGCCAAGTCGAACATTCGACAAAAGGAATTGAAAGAGAGAATATTAAAAGCGGCGTTTTCATCAAACCAAAACGCCGTTTTGTTTTTCTGAAAACAGCAATTATTTAACGCTTTTGCCCTTTCTGGGCGAATATTCTAATAAATTATGCACTCTGGGCGACGCTTACGCTTTGCCCCGAGCTGATTTCTTTTGGGCTTTCAGCCCTCTCGTAGAGCGAAGCGGAACGTGAGGGTAAGTAACACCCAAGACATTTCGCCCTGCAATGGCAAGAGCGTAACTTGATACGACCTAAATGCTGACAAATCGGCGAGTTATTTTGCTTGAATGTTCATTTTATCGTTTGCAAAAACACTATTTCGTCAAAAGTTTGTACCTTTACACCCTTGTTAGACGTAGAAAATATAGGGGAATTTAGAGATGAAATTTAGGTTCGCAAGCATTGCGGCGTGTGTTTTGTTTTCTTTTGCAGTCATGTCGCAAAATAGCGATGACAATGTGATTTTCAGAGAGTTTGAAAGGAATTACGACAGCCTTTTGCAGGGGCATTATATGAAGATGAATGCCAAATTACTCGGCAAAAGTTTGAACTACAAAACGGATACTTTCGTTCCTGCTCATAGGGCTTGCGATGTGTCGGACAGTGTCTTTGCTCGTCGTTTGCGTTCCATTCCTTCGGTTGTTCCTTTGACCTATAATGACAAAGTAAGAGCCAACATTATTTACTATATCGACAGAATTGGCGACAGAGTGGGGGTTATGTTGGGTTTGAGCAAGTATTATTTCCCTATATTTGACGAGATTTTGGACAGACATGGTGTTCCTTGTGAGTTGAAGTACCTTGTTGTGATAGAATCTGCTCTCAATCCCAAGGCTGTTTCAAGAGCAGGTGCTACGGGTCTTTGGCAGTTTATGTATGCAACGGGAAAAATGTACGATTTGAGGGTTAATTCGATTATCGACGACAGAATGGACCCGATTAAAGCGACGGAAGCTGCTGCCAAGTATTTGAAAGACCTCCATAAAATCTACAACGATTGGACGCTTGCGATTGCTGCATACAACTGTGGTCCGGGAAATGTGAACAAAGCAATGAAACGCTCGGGCAGAAATGACTTTTGGGGTATGTATGATTTCCTTCCGAAAGAGACAAGGGGCTACGTACCTGCCTATATTGCAGCTGCGTATGTGATGAATTTTCATGCCGAACACGGCATTTATCCTGCAAAGCTCACAAAGCCGCTTACTCTCATTTCGGATACAATAATGTTAAAGAGGGATTTGTATTTTGGTCAAATCGAAGGGGTGATGAATATTTCGACAGAACAACTTCAAGAACTCAATCCTCAGTATAAGACAAATTTTGTTCCCGGGGAGCAGGGCAAATATAGTTTGAAGCTGCCTTTGAGGTATATCAATGATTTTATTGCTCTTGAAGACAGCATTGCCAACTACGAAAGGGATAAGTTTTTTGGTTCTGACAAAAAACAGACGGAGCTTGCCGAAGGAGATATTGAGTATAAGGAAAGGGTGATTTACCACAAGGTGAGAAAGAAAGACTCTTGGTATAGTGTTGCCAAGCGTTACGGCGTAAGCGTTTCTCAACTCAAATCGTGGAATCCCAAGGCTCGCAAAAGTCAAAAGCTGAGGGTGGGTGATATGCTTGCAATCAAACAAAAGCAGGCTTTCAAAAAAGAGGTTCAACCGCCTCAAGACAGCACTTATATGGCAAATAATCAGGAGAAATCAATCGTTTCTTCTGACAATCAGGCAATAGATACTCGTACTTCGGCACAGCAAATACAGAAAAGCTCCGACGGAAAGAAGCCAAAGCAGGCGGTTGTCAATCATAAGGTCAAACAAGGTGAAACGGTTGTCAAGATTGCCAAACGTTATGGTGTTTCGGTAGAGCAGATATGCAAGTTGAACAACATGACTCTCAAAGCTGCTTCAAAAATAAGGGTGGGACAGACTCTCAGAATAAAGTGATGACATCGCAAAAGGTTCTTTTGTATCTTATTATCGTGTTGTTGTCTTTGGGTTTGATTTGTTTGCTGTTCCCAAAAGATGGTTTGAATATTTTCGGTATTCAAATCACAATGCCGACATTGGAGGAGATTTTTTCTTTTTCCTCTTCCGAATATGCAGATGTTGAAAGCGTGGTATCGACTTGTGAACAGAAGCCCTCAATCAATCAAGCCGATTCAACACAGGATAGTTCTGTTGTTTCCTTTGAGTATGATAGTGTTTTGAGGGAGCGTTTTGACAGTTTGTTTTCTCGTCTGGACAGAGCAAAAGCACAAGAGGGTGTGGTAAGAATAGTACATTACGGAGACTCTCAAGTGGAGGCAGACCGCATTACGGGAACAATAAGGAAAGACTTGCAAAAGAACTTCGGCGGAAGAGGTCAGGGGTGGATTTCTTTGTTCAGCCGTTCGACCATAAGGGGCGTTTCGTTCCACTATTCCCCTAATTGGGCGTTTTGTTGTGTGTTGGAACCAAAGCGAGGGTTCAACAGATATGGCATAGGCTTGTCTTCGATAAAGGCTCTTGCCGACAGTGTCTCTCAAACGGCAACTGTGGAAATGGCTTTTGCCACAAAGCCCGCAGGAAACATAGTATTGTATTGTGCAAGTCCCGAAACAGAGGGCAGTGTCATTATTTCCAACGGTCAAGATGAGATTTCGCAGGTTCAGATTGATGCATCTTTTGATGTGCAACGGATAGTCATCAGCTCCGACAGCTTTGGAAAAGTATTGAAACTGCAAGCCACTTCGGGGGTTGAACTATATGGAATGAACGTTTCGTCAAACAGCGGAGTGCTTGTCGATAATATTTCGCTAAGAGGCAGTTCGGGCTGGGGAATAAGGGGGAGCAATGCTTCGCTTTTGCAACACTTCTACTCTGAGTTGGGAGTTGATATGATAATCATGCAGTTTGGAGTGAATGCCATACCGCAAGAAAAGGACAAAGTGATTGAAGACTATACCTTTTATAAGAAAGAGTTTGCCAAACAGCTGAGATTTTTGCAAGCAATGGCACCCGAAGCCTTGATTGTGGTTGTCGGAGTGTCAGACCGGAGCATAAGAAAGTCGGGAAAGTATGTTACAAACCCTAATGTTCTCAAATTGAGACAGGCACAAAGGCAGGCAGCTTTGGAAAACGGCTGTGTGTTTTGGGATTTGTTTGAGGCAATGGGAGGAGAGAACTCTATGCCGGCTTGGGTTTTGAGAGAAGAACCATTGGCAAACAAAGATTTTATCCATTTCAATGAAAAAGGAGCAGCAATGGTTGCAGAAATGTTCCTGAAATCCTTTTACAAAGAGTACAAAAGGTATAAAGACGATTGCAATATGCAAAAAATACGATAGGATTGAGAAATTATTTATACCTTTGCCGAATATGGATACCGATATATTGGAGATAGAAGGATTGAGATTTGTAAAAGCCGTGTCGGCTGAGCAACTTGACATGATAACTTCTCGCCTTGCAGACAGGATAAACCAAGATTATGCAGGCAGAGAGGTGGTTTTTCTTGTCGTTCTCAACGGAGCATTCATGTTTGCCTCAGATTTGTTGAAGAAGATTGAGGGTGTGCATACCGTATGTTTCATAAAGGTATCGACCTATAGCGGAATGCAAAGTTCGGGAGAATATAAGGAGGTGATAGGTCTTACGCAGGAATTGAAAGACAAGGACGTTGTCATAATAGAAGACATTGTCGATAGCGGATTTACCATGAAAGAAATGCTCGAAAGGCTGAAAGAGCAAGACGCTCGCTCTGTTGAGGTGTGTGCATTGGCATTTAAGCCCGACAACTTCAAGGGAGATTATGAGGTGAAGTACAAAGGATTGAACATGGGAGCGGAATTTATTGTCGGTTATGGATTGGATTTCGAGCAAAAGGGAAGAAATTTGAAAGAAATATACAAGAAAATCTAAAAATAGTAAGAAGTTATGCTAAACATTATTCTGTTTGGAGCACCCGGAGCAGGCAAAGGTACTCAGTCAAAAGAGTTGGTAAAGAAATATGAGCTTGCTTACATTTCGACAGGCGACATATTGAGAAAAGAAATGGCAGAAGAAACCGCTCTTGGTTTGAAGGCAAAAGACGTAATCAACCGCGGAGAGTTGTTAAGCGACGATTTGATTATCGAAATCATCGAAAAGGCCGTAGAACAAGCCGGAGAAAAAGGCATTTTGTTTGACGGATTTCCGAGAACGGTCGCTCAAGCCGAGAGTTTGGAGAAGTTGTTGGAGCATCACAGCCGTCATCTTTCGTTGGTTCTCAGTCTTGAAGTGCCGAGAGAAGAGTTGGTCGAAAGAATGCTCAAACGAGCAAAGATAGAAGGCAGAGCCGACGACACCGAAGAGGTTATTCAAAATCGTTTCAGAGAGTATGAAGCCAAAACAAAGCCCGTTGCAGATTTCTATGAAAAGCAAGGAGTATTGCATTCGGTTGTTGGCACGGGAGCAGTCGAGGAAGTATTTCAACGATTGACCTCTGAGATAGACAAGGTAAAGCAATAACAAGAGCAAAAGCAGATGGCATCTAACTTTGTTGATTATGTTAAGATATGCGTTCGCTCAGGTAAAGGCGGGGCAGGCTCTGCCCACCTTTTGAGAACTCGTTCCAATGCAAAGGGAGGTCCTGACGGAGGAGACGGAGGTAGAGGAGGTCATATCATTTTGAGGGGCAACAAACAGTTTTGGACATTGTTGCACCTCAAATATACCAAACACCTGATTGCCGAAGGAGGAGGAAACGGAGGAGAGAACAGATTGCACGGCAAAAACGGCGAAGACGTCATTGTCGATGTGCCTTTGGGAACGGTATGTAAGGACTTTGAAACAGGAGAAATAGATTGCGAGATAACCGAAGACGGACAAACTGCAATCATTGCAAAAGGCGGAAGAGGAGGTCTCGGAAACGACCATTTCAAAAGCCCTACCAATCGAACACCTCGCTATGCACAACCGGGAGAAGAAGGAGTTGAGCGTTGGAAAATCATAGAACTGAAAATACTTGCAGATATTGGTTTGGTGGGATTTCCAAACGCAGGCAAGAGTACTCTTCTGAGTGTGGTGTCTGCAGCAAAACCCGAAATAGCCGACTATCCTTTTACGACATTGGTGCCAAATCTCGGAATGGTATCTTATAGGGAAGAGAAATCTTTTGTAATGGCTGACATACCGGGAATAATTGAGGGAGCATCTGAGGGAAAAGGATTGGGATATAGGTTTCTCAGACATATAGAAAGAAACTCCGCATTGCTCTTTATGATACCTTGCGATTGTGATGACATATCCAAAGAATATGATGTGCTGCTGAACGAACTGAAGAACTACAATCCCGAGTTGTTGGACAAAGAAAGGATTTTGGCAATCACCAAGTGCGATATGTTGGACGAAGAAATGACAGAGCAGATGAAAGCCAAGCTCCCACCGAGAGTGCAAAGTATTTTCATTTCTTCGGTAAGCGGCAAAAACATTGACAAGCTGAAAGACCTGATATGGCAAACCCTGAACAAAAATGTTGGATAAGCTGAAAGAATGGGACACGGCATTGTTTTATGCAATCAATGATGCAAGGAGTAATTTCTTGGATTGGTTCTTTGCAATCATATCATCGCATTGGTTCTTTGCAATCATTGTGTTGGTGTTTGCTTTTTCTATTTGGAAGGTGCGTTTCAAATTTAAGGTTTTGCCCTTGATTGTAATCGTGTTGCTTGTAAGTCTTTGCTTTTTGTTTGCCGACAGAATTTCGGTTCTTTGCTTCAAAGATGTGGTCGAAAGACTAAGACCTTCCCATGCTTTGCAAGATGTTCATTTGGTTGCACTTCGCAATCTGCAACTGATTTACGACAGCAAGGGAGGCTTGTATGGCTTTGTCTCTTCCCACACGGCAAATCTGTGTTGCATTGCAGTGATTTACGCCAAGTTGTCTTCCAAAAAGAAAATCACTGTTCTCTGTCTTGCCCTTTGGGCAGTCCTTACGGCATATTCAAGGGTCTATTGCGGAGTTCATTATCCCATGGATGTAATTTGCGGAGGCTTGTTGGGCTTTGTTTTGGGTGAAATCATCTACTATGTCTTCTCTTTGTTGGACAGAAAATATAAATGGAATATAGAACAAAAGGAATAGCTTTTTTGATATGTTGGTTAAAGTTTATGGAAGTGCGATTTGTGGTATAGAAGCCACCACGGTAACGATAGAAGTAAGTACAGACAAGGGAATAAACTTCTTTTTGGTCGGACTGCCCGACAGTGCCGTAAAAGAAAGTCAGCAAAGAATATCCTCTGCATTGAATACTTACGGCTACAAAATCCCGGGAAAGAAGATTGTAATCAACATGGCTCCTGCCGACTTAAAGAAAGAAGGTTCTGCATACGACCTTCCGTTGGCAATAGGCATACTTGCCTCAAGCGAACAAATCACTTGCGACAAGCTGTCTGACTATATAATAATGGGAGAGTTGAGCTTAGATGGTTCAATCCGCACAATCAAAGGAGCTTTGCCCATTTCTTTGGAAGCAAAGAAGCAAGGCTTCAAAGGAGTTATCCTTCCGAAAGACAATGCCAAAGAGGCAGCAATCGTATCCGACATGGAGGTGTTCGGAGTAGAGAACATAATGGAGGTAATCAACTTTCTGAACGGAGTTGCTCCTGTTGCACGCGAAACTTTCGACATAAACGAAGAGTTTGAAAAGAGTTTGGACGAATACGAATTTGATTTCAAAGACGTCAAAGGGCAGGAGAGCGTCAAAAGAGCCATGGAGATAGCAGCGGCAGGCTCTCACAACATACTCATGATTGGTTCTCCCGGAAGCGGAAAAACAATGCTTGCCAAGAGGCTGCCGAGCATTTTGCCGCCTCTTACGATTGATGAAGCACTCGAAACAACCAAGATACACTCTGTTGCAGGCAAGATGACCTCTTCCCGTTCAATAATATCGGTAAGACCTTTTCGAAATCCTCATCACACAATCAGCGATGTGGCACTTGTTGGAGGTGGAACATATCCCCAACCCGGCGAAATATCTCTTGCACACAACGGAGTTCTTTTCCTTGATGAGCTGCCCGAATTTAAGAGAAGTGTTCTCGAAGTGTTGCGTCAGCCGATGGAAGAGAGAAAAATCACCATTTCGAGAACAAAACAAACCTCTGAATACCCCGCAGGATTTATGCTTGTGGCAGCAATGAATCCCTGTCCTTGCGGATATTACAATCACCCCACACAGCCTTGTACCTGTGCCGCGGGAGCGGTTCATCGTTACTTGAATAAAATTTCCGGACCTTTGCTCGACCGTATCGATATACAGCTTGAAGTCGTTCCCGTACCTTTCAAGGACCTTTCCACAATGAGAGAGGGAGAACCGAGTTCGGTTATACGTCAGAGGGTGATAAAAGCTCGCAAAATTCAGCAGGAACGTTTCAAAGACTTCCCCGATATACATTGCAATGCACAGATGAATAGTCGCATGATGAAGCAATTTTGCAAAATACAACCCTCGGGAATGGAACTTCTTCGCACAATAATGGACAAATTGCAACTTTCGGCGAGAGCATACGACAGAATATTGAAAGTATCTCGCACTATTGCCGACTTGGAAGGCTGTGAACAAATCCAAGATGCACACCTTGCCGAAGCAATCACTTACAGAAGTTTGGACCGAGAGAGCTGGGGAAGATAAAAACTAAGAACAAGGCTGCAACAACTCATCGACAATCTCCCAATATTTGCGACGATTGGTCTCTATGTCGGCATATTCCGAAAGGAATTGTTGGTTGTTTAGTCTCAACTCTTCTTCATTCATTTGCAAAACTTTTTCGATGTAGTCAGCTTTGGCAATCTCTTCATCTGAAACAACAAGGCAATTTTTCTCGTTGGCAATCAGCCCTTTGTAAGAAGGCAAATCGGACACTATTGTCAGACATTCGGCACTCATTGCTTCCATCAGGCTGTTCGGAAGTCCGTCGCTGCACGGAATAGAGACATAAATCTTTGATTTTGCATAGTATTCTTTGTTCTTTTCGGGCGAAAGCCAACCTACAAAGCTGACCTTGCTTTCTATTTTCAGCTCTTTGACAAGGTTCAAAAGCTCTTCTTCTCGTCCGTTTGCTGCAACCACAAGCCTCCAAGAGACATATTCGGGTTTTGAAACAAAGTTTGCAAACGCTCTTATAATGTCATCAATCCTATAAAGCGGAGAGTGCAGACGATTGGAATAGACAATGTTCTCTTTTGTTGCAGGTTTGACAAGCTCAATACCGAGATTTGCCAATACTATGTTTGCATTTTTCGGAGCATATTGTCTCATTTGTTCAACAAGATAAGGACATACCGCATTGAAAGCGTCCGACGACTTCAAGATATACCTTAACATTGCTTTGAAAACAAATCCCCTTTTAGGCATGACAAGAACATCGCTTCCGATTGCAACAGCAAGGGTAGGGATACTTCTTTTTTTCGCAAGGGCAACAATAAATGCGGTAAGGTTAAGCTGATACAATACAATCATGTCGGGTTTCAGCTCTTTCAACAATCGTCTTGTTTTGAAGAAAGCTCCTATAATATGTTTCAAATCGAACTTTATTCCGCTTGTGATTTCAATTCGGTCAAACTTCCCTACAAACAGTTGCTTAAAACGCTTGGTAAGTATGCTGTTTTCGTTGCCTGCAATGAGCAGAGTTTTATTTTTCATGGTTTTCAGATGAGGTTTTATTTCTCTTTGAGAGCATTATACAATATTTCTATCGGGTGAAGGGCAGTTCGGGAGGAGAAATGCTTTATTTGTTCTCTGCAACTTGTTCCCGGAGCTGCAATTATGGTGTCGGCAGCTGCCTTTTCTATCGCAGGAATGAGTACAGAGTTGGCAATAGTCTTGCTCATTTCGTAATGTCTTTTCTCATAACCATAACTTCCTGCCATTCCGCAACAGCCGCTCGGGATTACTTCAACAGAGTAATTTGTGGGAATGCAGAGCATTCGCTCCATAAACTCGGTACCTGTGAGAGCCTTTTGCTGGCAATGACCATGCAACAAGATATGTTGTTTCTTGTCGGTAAAGAGTTCGGGAGTTATCACACCCAAGTCTGCTTGTTTTGCGATAAATTCGTCAAAAAGGAAAACATTTTGGGTCAAAGACGAAATATCTTCTCCCAAAAGGTCGGGATATTCGTCTCTGAAGCTGAGCGTTGTCGAAGGTTCAATTCCCACAAGAGGAGTTTGTTCGCTTATCAGCTCTTTCAATATGCCGACATTTCGTTCTGCAAGCCTTTTTGCCCTCTTTACCATTCCCTTGCTTATTGCCATTCTGCCGCTTTCCTCAATCGGAGCTTGCTTTACCTCAAATCCCAATGCCGAAAACAGCTTTATTGCAGTCTTTGCGATAGAAGTGTCTTGAAATCTTGAAAACTCGTCGATAAAAAGATAAATCGTCCTGCCATTTGCTTTTGTCGCTTGGTCAAACTGCTTTGAGAAATTGCAAGGATATATTTTCGGTATCTCTCTTTGGGGAGCAAATCCCATGAGGGCTTTCAAAGCCGAAGAGGTGAGAGCGTTTGACACAAACCAATTGTAGATTGAGGGGAACATACTGCCGACTTGCTGAAACTTTGGCAGAGAGTTTATCATCAAAACGCTCAAAGGATAGCCGTGCTTGTCGTAATGGTGTTGCAAGACCTCACTTTTGAGCTTGGTTATGTCCACATTGGAAGGGCATTCCCTCTTGCAAGCCTTACACATCAAACAGTTATCCAACGCATTCTTGACAATATTTTCGCTCAAAGGGTCATCGGCACAAGAAAAAGAGAGCATCTCCCTGATTATGTTGGCTCTTGCCCTCGGAGTATCAAGTTCCGAACCTGTGGCTTTGAAAGTCGGACACATCAACCCTCCTATCGTTTGGCTCTTACGGCAATCGGCAGCTCCGTTGCAACGCTCTGCCGCACACTGCAAGCCCTTCTCCTTGTCAAAAGAGTAATATGTCTTTATTTCGGGAGCATTTGCACCTTGGTAACGCAGGCTTTCGTTCATTGAAGGCGTATTGACAATCTTGCCCGAGTTGAAAACATTGTCTTTATCCCAAACCTTTTTTGTTTGACACATCAAACGGTAAATCTCTTCTCCGTACATGAGAGGAATCCATTCCCCTCTCAGTCTTCCGTCTCCGTGTTCACCGCTCAGAGAACCTCTGTATCTCTTTACAAGAAGAGCAATTTCTCGGCTGATTTGTCGAAAGAGTTGCACATCTTCCTCTTTTTTTAAGTTGAGAACAGGTCTCAGATGAAGCTCTCCCGTTGCAATGTGAGCATGATAGACACATTTTAGATTGTGTTTCTCCAAAATCTTCTCGAAATCCCTCATGTAATTTGGCAACTTCTCCACTCCCACGGCAGTGTCTTCAATCACCGAAACAGGTTTGTCGTTTCCGGGAATGTTCGTCAAAAGTCCCAAGCCTGCCTTACGCAAAGCCCACACCCTTGCAACCTTGTGACCTTCCACAATGCTGTATGCGTATGCTTTTTTCTCTCTTTCAAAGTCTGCCTTGCACTCTTGCACCTTTTTGAGCAGCATTTCACGACAGTTGTCTGCAAATTCGACAATCAACACCGCCTTAGGACTGCCCTGAATGAAGAAAGTGTTTTGCTTTTGAGCAGGATTGCGATATGCAGCCTCCACAATATGGTCGTCCATAAGCTCAACAGCCATAGGATTGTGCCTCAAAGCAGTGAGGTTTCCCTCAAAACTATCATACAAGTCGGCAAAATGAACACACAACACCGCTTTCTCTTTCGGAGGAAGAGGCAAAAGGTTGAGTTTTAGCTCGGTTGCAAAAGCCAATGTACCTTCACTTCCGCAAAAGAGCTTGGCAAGATTGGGAGCATCGCCCTCATAGAGAGAATCCAAAGCATAACCATTGTTTCGTCTCGGCACACACTTTTCGGGAAACGCCTGCTCAATTCTCTCTTTCAAACCCATGTCGGAGCGAATGTCTGACACAAAGCGATAAATCTCCCCTTCAAGCCCTTCGATATGAGTTTTTGCCTCAAACTCCTCTTTGCTCAGTTGCTTCAACACCGTCTGTTCTCCGTTTGAAAGCAAAACACGTGCTTCCAAAATATGCTCCCTCACCGAACCATAGACCAGAGAATGCAATCCGCAGGAGTTATTTCCCGCCATTCCTCCCACACAACAACGATTGGCAGTTGACGTTTCGGGAGCAAAAAACAATCCGAAAGGTTTGAGATAGTTGTTTAGCTCCTCCAATACCACACCCGGCTGAACCCTTACCCATCTTTCTTTGCTGTTCAGCTCCAAAATTTTGTTCATTCGCCTACTCACATCGACAACAATCCCTTTTCCCACAACCTGACCGGCAAGCGAAGTGCCGGCAGCCCGAGGGATAAGAAAGGTTTGGTACTTTCTGCAAAAGTCAAGCAGAATTTTTATGTCGTTTTCGCAATCCTCGCAAGGAAAAAACACAGCCAAGGGACGTTCTCTGTAAGCCGACGCATCGGTAGAGTACAAAATAAGGGTGAGAGCGTCAAAACTCAACTCTCCTGCAAGCATTCCTTGCAGCTTTTTCAATTCTTCTGTTGTAGAAATATCGTGTTGCATAACCATTTGCAAAGGTAACAAGAAAAGACAAACCGACAATAAAAATCCAACCGCCGAGTTATTCTCTCAAATCGCCCTTTTGCAACCGATAAAACTCCTTTTGTTGTTCTATTTCTCTTCGCAGTTCTTCCTGTGTGGGCATATAAGTGAGATATTTGGCAGCAAAGAGATTGTCATTGTTGCTTAGTACAGAGTAATGTGCCACGTCTTCGTCTGTATCGGCACAGAGCAGAATGCCGATAGTAGGATTGTGTCCCTCGGGACGCACAAGTTCATCGTACATCTTGACATACATATCCATTTGTCCTACATCTTGATAACTTAGTTTGGTTGTTTTCAAGTCAATGAGTACAAAGCAGCGAAGATGATAGTTGTAGAATACAAGGTCTATGTAATAATCTTCCTTCTCTGTGTGGATATTATTCAAGTTTGTCTTGCAGTGGTTTGGTTTGTTCTTTCATTTCGTCATGAACAAGTGCCTTATCCTGAGATTGCAAAAGACTATGATAGTATTGTGATGAGACATTGCGTTGTAATGTTCGGGTACTCCACATTTCCCTTGCAAGCATGTTTTTATGCCTAAGTGGCGAGGAAGGAATACCTTTTGACCTGCTCTGTTTTGTAGCGTGGGCAGGTCTATTCATTAGATATTCCGACAATTTCTTCAAACTTTTTCTTTAGTAATTCCTTTCGTTTAGAAACGAATTCAGGGAAACCTTTTGTACTCAAATCTACATCCTTGGGAATTAGTTGATTGTCAAGGTCAATTTTTTTATCTCGAATCCAAGTCTCAAGAGGTGTATCTAATTTTGATTCATTAAGAGAACTATTTAAGAGTTGTAGGTTTACAATGGAGTTATAATTTAGAGGGTCTTTATAAAACGTGTACAAATCCTTATCCTCAAAATCTGTTTCTTTGAGTTTCTGAAAATAACTAAAAGGATGCAAGTGGTCTTTATGAAAAACTTGATTAAAATTCAAGTGTGAATAAATCAAAGCCAAAATAGGATAGCAATTAGGATCATCCTTTTGTGTTGTCAATAGTCCTTCGACATACTCTGAACTAAAAGCAAGGTTTTTAGTTGGATTGTCTTTGAAAGCTTCTTTTATTTGTTCCAATGGAAAACCTTGTTGGTCAATATTCTTCCTTAATACCTTTCGGATTGTCGTAAGAATTGCATCGGATTGACCACCAAACACTCTTTTGAGCAATGATAAGCATAACCATTTTCTCATAGCATCTTTTTCACTTTGATGGCGTGCTTGGTTGTTTATATCGTTCTCCAAGTTTTTGTGGTATATATAATACACCAGCGGTATTACAGCGTTTTTTGCTCGTAAACTCGAATCGTTAAATCCCCATGATTCAACTAATTTGAAAGCAGCAATAATAGAATCTTTAATTCTATCCCAATTCATATCGAATTGTTGGACACTTTTACGGTCAAAGTTCTTAACTTGAAATTTGATGTTGTCATTAAATAGGACAAGGCATACTTTTAGAATAAAATCCGTATTGACCATAAACCCAGGCTTCCCTATTTCGAAAACTTTCTTTACAACATCTTCCAAGGACTTTCGAGCATCTCGCAAAGTCCAATTGGCTGTTGTAATGGACATAAGTAGGTTAGAAAAGCTCAATGGCTCACCACCACTATTTGTCCTAATAAAGATGTCTAAAACAACATCTATTTCTTGAGAAGTTTCCAAGTAGTAATTAATTATCTTCTCATCAAATACTTTTTTTCGAAGAGTTCTTATTGTTGATTTTGCAAATTGATTGTTGTTCCAAATTTGTTGGTCAATATAGTTGTCTAAATCATTTGCATCCTCATACCTTAATATGTCATTAACCTTAAACCAAATAGCATTGGAATCTTTTGACAATCTATCGTAATCGTTAATTGACAAGAAGCGGAAATCGTATTTCATTTGTCTTTCGTCTTCATCTGGTAACGGGCTTGCAATATTTACGAATAAGTGTCTTGTGGGTAAACTTTTTTCATCGTCTTTCCACCAAGCACGAGGCATTTTATATGCATAACTACCTTTCAGGCCAAGATAAATACTGGTAAGTCGCTGTTGACCATCAATTACAGCATAAAAATCTGGGAAAGCTTTTGTGTCAATATCGATGTTGTTTTCTTTGAAAAATTGACGATATTCGGTTAAGAATTGATAAAACTTAAAGTCATTCTTTATGCTTTGTTCCTTGATTTCCCAAAACATAAAAGAGTTGATAGGATAACCTCGCATTATACTATCAAATAAAGTCTCCACTTTATCACTACTCCATACGAATTTCCTTTGAATAGCTGGTATTAAATAATTTCTTGCAACGATTTTATCAATCGCATCTTTAATTGTTATTGGTGTGGCAAATCCGCTTGACATAATATTTTAAAATTTAATTATTTAACGTGAGTTCGATGAGATATAATTCATTGAAAATTTGGTAATTAGCGAAATTCTTCGTAACTTTGTAGTGAATAAAAACAATAAAACAAAAGAATTTCGCTATGATTACCGAGGGCAAAATTACTGAAATTTTCTGTGTTGCTGATGATTTTTGCAAAGTTTTTGATGCACAGATGGCAAAATATACGTTTAAGGCAGAAGGAAAACGCAAATACCACCGTGAAAGCCGTATGTCAAAGGCAGAAATCATGGTTATAATGA
>SAMEA3663275__coassemble_234_pt1 | contig 16506 bp, 12 predicted proteins | sample SAMEA3663275__metabat2_low_PE_033 | metagenome-assembled genome bin SAMEA3663275 (sample SAMEA3663275) | pig gut metagenome | biome: pig gut; feature: pig-associated habitat; material: faeces | place: China | collected 2013 | reverse complement strand
AAAATCGCCCCCAACACTGACCGACCCAAAAAAATCGCCGGCATTTCGGCTTAAGAGGCCTCCAAATGTTAAATAATTTACTTGCGGAAACTTAATTAGTATTGCGAAATACAAAACTGTAAAAGTTTGGCGATAATCCTCATTCATTGCAAAAGGTTCGTTTGTTATGATGAACTTGTGGAAGTGGTATTTCCAAGAAAGAGTGAAAAAGATAGGTAAATAGCAAGAAATATCAAGATGTATCCGGTTGGTCTGGCGAAAAGTTGTAATTTTGCATTCAAAAACATGGCGAAAAGTTGTAAAACATTCGTTATTATAGTTGCAAAAAGTTGTTATCATGCTTAGAAGAAAAGTATTGGCGAAAATAGCAGAATGGCATCAGGACGGTTGCAGGAAAGCCTTGTTGCTGACAGGTGCAAGACAGGTGGGCAAGATAACTGCAGTAAGGGAATTTGCCAAACAGTATAGGTATTTTGTAGAAGTGAACTTTGTCAAATAAAGAAAGCAAATTTTTTTTGTTTTTCAATATTAGCTATTTTTTGTAGTTTTGCAACAGTAAATGTTTATGAATGAAGTTAAGAGCATCTAAGCTTGGTTACTTCTTATTGTAATAACATTAGTTTTTATGGAGTTTAATTGCGATAACAAGGCTCATTTTTCAGGTCATGAAACTTTCGTTTGCAAAAGTTTATGGCTAAAGAAAGGGTATGATTTTGTAAAAGAACATCATTCATTCAATGATGATGATGCTGTGGTTTATTTGGGAGTTGGAAAAAATATGGTTGCGTCCATTAGGTATTGGCTTTTATCCTTTGGTTTGATGAATCAAGACAATAAAATATCACCCTTTGCGGATTATATTTTTAGTACAGAAACTGGTTGCGATCCATTTGTTGAAGATAATCAAACACTTTGGTTGTTACATTGGAGTTTGGTATATACCAATTATGCAACTATTTACAGGCAACTATTTTGTGATTTTCATAGAGAACGTAAAGAATTTTCCAAATCTAATATTCTTGCTTTTTTAAGAAGAAAGAATTTTGATAAGTCCTTTAGTGGTATAGTTTGGAATGACAATACTATTAGTAAGGATATATCCACGTTAATTAGGATGTATGTTACTGCCAACACGAATGTATGTGATGATTATTCTTCTATATTGATTAATTTGAATCTTATAAAGCTTATCGAGAAAGATTTGTATGACTTCAACTATTCCACGAAATCTAAAATCAATCCGCTTATTTTCTTCTATGCTGTTCATAAATTGTCAAATGGTAGCCAAGTTGTGGAGTTTGATAAAATGCAGGAACTCTCTCGTATTTTTTGCTTGTCGCAGTCTGAATTGTTTGATATTTTTAGCCAACTGACAGCTATAAACTCCAATATAACGTTCGATAATTCTGCAGGTGAGCAGTTGTTTACCATCAGACAAGATTTTAATGAGTATGAAATCTTGGATATGTATTATAAAGAGAGATAGAGATGAAGTTTTCAACATCGGTTAATATAGAAAGAGATAAAGACAAGTCATTTAATTACATTGTAACAGCCAATGCTAAACAAGCTATTGGTAAAATAGTTGATTCTTTTGCTGCAGGAATACATTCTTTTTGTTTGATTGGCTCGTATGGTACAGGTAAGTCGAGTTTCTTATTATCTTTAGAACAATGTTTGAGTTTTGGCAATTCGATTAAGAAGCCTCTAATTAAAAACAATGGTCAATTTAATGGATTTAAGAAATTTAGGTTTGTGAATATCGTTGGAGATTATCTGCCTCTTTCGGAATTGCTACAGTCTCATCTTTATTTTGAGGCTAAAAAGAGTAATGTTTTTGTTGCTTTGGATGGGTTATATAAGGATTGTCAAAACTGTGAAACATTTTTGGTATTTGTTATTGATGAGTTTGGTAAAGTGCTTGAATACGCTGCCAAAAATAACCCGGAAAAAGAAATGTATTTTTTGCAGAGATTCTGTGAGTGGGTTAATGACACAGATAAGAACATCCTCCTGCTTACTACACTCCATCAAGGGTTTAATGCATACGCAAAGGACTTGAAGATTGAGCAAAGGCAGGAATGGATAAAGGTAAAAGGTCGCATACAAGATATTGTTTTCAAAGAGCCTGTTGAGCAGTTGTTAAATCTTGCAGCAACGAGAATATCTGCAAAATATGGAGCGGCAAATAATAAAGCTATTCATCAGTTATATGATTTAGCTATCAGTTCAAAATTTATCAATAATCATTTGAGAGAAGATGTTGTGTCAGCTCTATATCCGATGGATATTTTTGCGGCTTATATTCTAATTCAAGCGAATCAGCGTTATGGACAAAATGAGAGAACTTTGTTCTCGTTTTTAGAAGTTATCGGTGATGAATCTATTGCAAATTTCTCTGCATTAGATAACTCGCTTTATAATATGGTGCATGTGTATGACTATATTCAATATAATTTCCATTCGTCATTGACAGAGGTAAATGCCGATTCTGCAAATTTATCTGCAATTAAAATTGCTATTGAGCGTGTTGAAGGGCTTCCAATGGAAGAAACGGAAATAGAGACTGCTATTGGAATTGTTAAGATTATTGGGCTTATCAATATTTTTGCATCTTCTGCAACAAGAGTAGATACTGATTTTCTTGTTCAATATGCACGTTTGTCGATGAATATAGAAGATGTGTCATCATTGATTAACAAGTTGGAACAAGCTCAGATAATACGTTATGCCAGATACAAATCGAAGTTTATTCTGTTTGATGGAACAGATGTTGATATTGAACTTGGACTTTATAATGCCTCACTTGAATGTAAAAGGACAGACGATTGTGTGGATAAATTGAGACGCTTAGTCTCATTTCATGTTTCTGTTGCAAATGCTCACTATTATCGTACCGGGACTCCGAGGTATTTTGAATATCAAATAACTAACGAGCCTATTACGATTTTTCATAATGCTGAAATAGATGGAGTTATAAACTTGATTTTTAGTAAAGGAGATAATCTTCTTGATATGGTAGATGAGTGCTTGTCTAAGAAGGGTATAGCTGTTGTTTATTGTATATTCGAGAATAGTAGTGAAATTAGTGATCACATTTTTGAAATAGATAAATTAGGTTGGGTTAGAGACTTTTGTGTAGATGAACATGACAAAGTTGCTAACAGAGAAATAGATAAGCTCATTGAATATGAAAAAACACTACTTAATAAATCTGTGACAGATAGTCTGTTTTCCGACAATGTTCGGTGGATTTTTAATGGTAAGTGTATTGATAAGATTCATTCTCAAAAGGATTTGATAAAGTTCTTGTCAGTTATTTCCGATACAATTTATAGTGCTACACCTACTTTTAAGAATGAGTTAATCAACAAACATCGTCCAAGTGGTACAATGTCTCTTGCCAGACAGAATTATTTGAGTTTACTCCTTAAAAACTACTGTATGGAAGATATTGGTTTTGACAAAGAGAAGTTTCCGCCTGAAAAGTCTATCTATCTAACTATGTTGAAAAATACAGGAGTTCACTTTCGGGGAACAAAAGATTTTGGTTTTAGAGAGCCAACAGAGTCTTCGTTTGTACCCCTTTGGCAATGTTGTATGGACTTTCTAAAATCGGCACAACACAAACAACGCAAAATTGGAGAACTTGTTACTATGTTGTCAGAACCGCCGTATGGTATTAAGAGAGGTTTTATTGACTTTTGGTTACCATCATTTCTGATTATCAAAAAAGATGACTTTGCACTATATAGCGGTGATTCGTATGTTCCATTTATCAATAAAGATATTTTGGATTTGTTGTACCGTAATCCGAATAGTTTATCTATTAAATCATTTAGTATTGAAGGTGTTAAGCAAATATTTTTCGACAAGTATCGCGATGTTGTCAATCTGAATAAGTCTGAATTGAATGGTAATACGTTCATTGAAACTATTCGACCTTTTCTGACATTTTATAAACATCTTAATACCTATGCCCAAACTACAAAAGACATTTCTTCAGAAGCGAAGAAATTCCGCGATGTCATTGCCCACGCCACCGACCCTGAAGCAACTTTCTTTGAGCAGTTGCCCGAAGCGTTAGGCTTCCGCGAGGTTGTCTTGACACAGAATCCCGAAGCAATTGACAGTTTCGTTTCCGTCTTGCAAAACGCCATTCGGAATTTGAGAAGTTGCTACGATGATTATGTAAAATCAATCGAACAGCAGATTCTCAAAGCACTAAAAATAAAAGAGACTGATTTTTCAGCATATAAGCCGATTATCGACAGCAGGTATAAATCCGTCAAGGTGGCTTTGATGCCTAACGATGTGAAGAATTTCCATTCCCGACTGATAGGTAATTTCGACAATCGTACAACGTGGATTGAATCAGTATGCTATGCCGTTTTGAACAAGCCGCTGGAAAAGATAAAAGACACCGAAAAGGCGTTTTTGCTCACTTCGTTACGTGACAAGCTGTTCCAACTTGACGATTATGTTGAAATGCATAAAACCGACAATGAATCAATTGTACGTCTGCATATAACCCAAAACAAAGAGGGTGCAATAACCAAACAAGTTGTTGTTCCGCAGGAAAGCATTCAGGAAGTCAGTCAGTTGGAAAAGAAAATTGAAGAATTGCTTTCCGCAGATAACACCGTCAACGTGGCGGCACTTATTAACTTGATAAAAAAGAAGTTGCAATGAATAAAGTCAGACATGTATTAGGTATATCAGGAGGTAAGGATAGTGCGGCATTGGCAATTTATCTGAAAGACAAATATCCAATGCTTGACATCGATTTTTACACTTGTGATACTAAGTGTGAATTGGCGGAGACGGAACGACTTGTTGAACGTTTGCGTTCATATTTGGGTAAAATAACAACGCTTCAAGCAGCAAAAGATAGTCCTGAGCCTACGCCGTTTGACCACTTTTTGAAAATAAATGGAGGATTTCTCCCTTCAGTTCAGCAGCGTTGGTGCACTCAGAAAATGAAATTGGCAGAATTTGAAAAGTATGTCGGTGGTGATTTTGTGATTTCGTACGTTGGTATTCGAGGTGATGAGGATAGAGACGGCTATGTTTCCACTAAATCTAACATTCAGTCTGTTTTTCCGTTCCGTAAAAACATTTGGAGTTTGGATGTCATAAACAAGGTTTTAGGCAATGCCAGCATTGACAAGTTCAACGATTGTTATCGCTCTGTTGCCAACGATGATGTTTACGAGCAAGCACAGAAATTCATTGTCACACCACTGACAAAAGATTTCTTCTACTCGAAGAAACTCAATGCTTTGCTTGATATTGATATAAAGACATTCAATCACGCCGTTTTCACATTCCTCAAAGAATACACTGATTATCCTGTGGGAAAGTTGGATTCATTTCCATTACTTGATAATGAAGAGGTGTTATATAAAGAAGATATTTTCAGAATATTGGAAGAAAGTGGAGTTGGTATTCCTGCATACTATAATCTAATTGATTTTGAAGTTGATGGTAAAATTGGTCAGTATTGCCGTAGTCGCTCAGGGTGTTATTTCTGTTTCTTTCAACAAAAAATAGAATGGATTTGGCTCTACGAACAGCACCCGGATCTTTTCAAAAAAGCTATGGAATATGAGAAAGATGGATATACATGGATTCAAGGAGAACCACTTGAAAAACTTATTCGACCCGAGCGCGTCCGTCAAATCAAACTCGACCACATAAAGAAAACTGATGAGTTGAAAGCGAAGAACAAGAGCAAATTGCTGATTGACCTTTTCGATGACGATAATATTAACTGTGCGAATTGCTTTATATAACAAATCATAATAGAATGAGCTATGGAAAACGAATTATTCTATATCTGTGACAACGTTGAATGCCCAGGTTGTGAATTTGGCGATAGCGACGAAGTGGTAGAATTGCAAATGCCTTTGTATGAAGACTATACATTTGCTAAGGGTAGTAGTAGCTTGCGAATGTATGATTTGAAGCAATTTATGAGCTTCTTTTCTTATGCAGCAGAAAGATGCTATATATCAATCAAACGAGATTTGATAAAAAATAATCTAATCAAAGTCGTTAGCACAGAAGCATATGTTGAAGGTGATAGAGCAGAAATAACGTATCATTTTGAAGACGATAAAGAATGGTCCGTCTATGCAGATAAGGATTTGGATGGGTTTAATAAAACTCAACTAAAAATGATAGTCAAATTAGCAAAAGAAGCAGCACCGCACTTATTTTATGTAGGTTGTGAACTCACAGAAACTAATTTTAAGTTCATAAAAGAAAGTTGGAATGAATATTATGATGAATGAAATCTCTATCGTTATAGTTTAATAATATATATATGCTAAAAGAGGTAACATTTCCAAATCACCGCCATTTTAAATCGCGGACAGAATGGGAGCCGATAGGTTTCTTCTCTGATTGTCTGTGTAATGCCACACAGTTCGATTTGATGTTGGGTTTCTTTTCCTCTTCTGCAATCAATGTTTTGGCTGACGGGTTCGCTTCTTTCCTCTATAATGGCGGTCGTATGAATCTGATTGTAAACGACATTCTTACCGAGCAGGATAAAAACGCCATTGCCAACGGAGAACTTGACACGCCAATTCCTTTCTTTGATATTACAGACATTGAGAAACTAAAAAACACTCTGTCAGAGCGTGATGCTCACTTTTTCGATTGTCTTGCGTGGCTTATCCGTAACAATCGACTTGATATAAGAATCGTTGCCCCCAAAGATGGCATTGGCATTTCGCACACAAAAACAGGCGTTTTCAGCGATGGCGTGAACAAGGTCGGCTTCGATGGCTCTTGCAACTTTTCACGGTCGGCATTGATTGACAATATTGAAAGCCTTACGGCGTTCTGCGATTGGGACGGCAACCCTGCATCCGCTACAATAAACAAAATCAATGGAGAGTTTGAACTTGTCTTTACAGGCAAAGACGAGAATGTTGTTTTTGTTCCGACCGACAGAGTGAAAACCCATATTGCCGAATCGTTCAAAAGCAAGGAACTGAAAGATTTGCTTGAAGATGAGTACAAATTTATCCAACAGGATATTGCTGATAAGTCATTGCCAAAATCTGTGATTAAGGCATTGGATAAAGCCAAAAACAAGGTTGAAATCGAGATAGAGAAAATCAAGAAGCAAGGCGAAACCGTTGAGCAAATTGATTTTGGCAAGCCATGTTTTCCATACTCGTCAGGACCGCGAGACTATCAAAAGCAAGCATTTGAGAATTGGAAGAAAAACAAGCAGAAAGGCTTGTTCGCAATGGCTACCGGTACAGGAAAAACAATCACTTCATTAAATTGTTTGTTAGAAATTTACAACCGATTAGGCTATTATAAGGCTATTATACTTGTGCCAACAATAACACTTGTGGAACAGTGGGAGATTGAATGTAAAAAGTTCAATTTCAGTACTATTATAAAAGTTTGCTCGAGGTATAACAATTGGAAATCGGCAGTTGCCAATTTGCGGTTGCTCGAAATGACCAACGCCAGCAACAATTTGTCATACATCATCATATCAACTTACGCTTCATTTGTCCGTTCCAATGTTTTTGTTGAATTGAACCAATTCCCCAAAAACAAACTTTTACTTATCGCTGATGAAGCACACAATATGGGTGGAGGGTTGATGGCTCAACGACTTTCAGACGTAAAATACTTGCGTCGCATTGGACTTTCTGCTACACCCGAAAGGCAGTTTGATGATGTGGGTAACCGCAAACTAATGGATTTTTTTGGCTGTGTCGATAGTTACACTTTCGAGTATTCAATGGCTGAAGCTATTGAAAATGGAGCATTGTGCCGGTACTATTATTATCCTCATATTGTTCGCCTGACCGAAAACGAGATGGCTGAATACGTTGAACTATCAAAGAAAATAGTCAAGATAATGGGCTTTAACGATGAGAAAAGTAAGGAATGCTTGAAAATGCTTTTGCTCAAGCGCAAACGCATTATTCACAAAGCTGCCAACAAGTTGTCCGTTTTCCAACAGATTGTTCGGCAACGTATGATGGAAAAAGGCAGTTTGAACTACACGTTGGTTTATGTTCCCGAAGGTAACAAGCCAGACAATTTTGAAGCTGATATTTTCGACCAATCCGATACCATTGCTTCTGATTCAGAAACAGAACATCTGATTGACGATTTCACTCGCATTGTCCGTGATATGGATTCCCATATCATTGTCCGTCAGTTTACTTCCGAATCAATCGATCGTGATGCAATGCTTAAAGATTTTGCAGATGGAACTATTCATGTTCTTACATCAATGAAGTGTTTGGATGAGGGTGTTGATGTCCCGCGGAGCGAATTCGCTATTTTCTGTGCAAGCACAGGAAATTCACGCCAATTTATTCAACGTCGTGGGCGTGTTTTGAGAACACATAAAGACAAAGATTTCGCCATCATACACGACCTCATTGTAATACCTGACAATGTATTTGATGAAGAATGCTATGCTTTGGAAAAAGGTCTTGTGCAAAGCGAGCTGAGGCGAGTTCGCGATTTTGCCTTGTTGTCAGAGAATCTAAATGACACCGACAACGAGCTGCAAGAAGTATTGAATTATTATAATCTATCCATATTTAATTAGTACAATATGAGTAAATATCAAACCAACGGCGATAAGATTTTGCAGGCTGTGATTGCTGATGAGCAGCTTATCAATTCCTATGGCTATAATCCCGATGATTACAATTCAATTTCAGAAGCTTTGAATTCTGAAATTCCAATTCCTGTAATTCAAGCCATTGCCAAAATCATTGACAAAAATGAGCAAAAAGTTCCCGAAAAGGAAATCTACAATGAAGTTAGTAACTTTTTAAAAACAAATATATGATTATCAAAGAGATAAAAATAAAAAACTTTCGCAGTTACTATGGAAGTAATCACCTTTCGTTATCAAAAGGTCTGACTTTGGTAATTGGAGATAATGGTGATGGAAAAACAACCTTGTTTGAGGCGTTGGAATGGCTGTTCGATACAACAGGCGAAAATATAAAAGAGTCGCATATTTCCGAAAAACGTAAATCAGAGTTGGAGATTGGTGAGGTTGATAATCTTTATGTAGGTGTTGTATTTGAACATTCCGGCAAAACAGAAATATGCAAAAGTTTTACGTTCGAGAGGACATTAGATAATGAGATAAATACAAGAGATTACAAGTTTGTTGGATATTATACAGAAGGAACTGAACGTAAACGCATTGGTGGTAAGGAATTGTTGAATCAATGTTTTGAACCGGTTATTCGAAAATATTGTTTGTTTAAAGGTGAAAACGAACTTAATGTGTTCGCTAATGATACGGCTTTGAAGACCTTAGTTGATACTTTTTCGGGTATTAGAGATTTTGACAAATTGGTTGAATTAACTTCAATCTTTGAGAAAAAATCAGCTAATGCGGCAAATAATGAATTACAAAAAGATAAGAAAGTATCGAAACAGGCGAAAGAACTGAATACACAACTGAATGATGTTACAAACTGTATTCAGAGCATCAAGACAGAACTCAATCAAAAGAAAATTTCAATCAATGATTTTTCCTCGAAGTTGGAATCGCTGGAAAAGAACCAAGAAACATCGGAACGTTACCAAGATATAAAAGAGCGTATCAAAGGGCTGAAAGACAAACGAGCGAAGTTGGTGGGGCTGTCATCGTGCGAGTACAGCACCAATTTGTTGGACGAATATTGGATTCTGCGTCCCTTCCCTACAATCATAAAAGAGTTTGCAGCAAAAGTTTCTGCTTTGAGCAAAGAGAAACGCCGTCTTGACAAGCAGGAAACAGAACGCCGTGCAAAAGAGGCTGGAGCACGTGAGACTATCTCAAAAATTCAGAAACTTGTCAATGATGCCGTTCCTTTGCCGTGGAATTTGCCCGATGAGGCAACAATGAAAGAAATGATTGACGATGAAATTTGCAAAGTCTGCGGTCGTCCTGCCAAAAAAGGTTCGGAGGCTTACGAGTTTATGTGTAATAAACTGAATGAATATCTTGCCCATATAGCAGCGGAGGCTAATAAAAATTCAAGTCCGGAGGAATATGATGAAAAGCCGCTGTTTCCCAATTCATTCATCAATGAATTGCATTCTCGCCAAATCAAACTAAGTGGCGATACAGAACAAGAAATTTCAAAAATTGCCAACACTATTTCTGAACGTTTGGAATTTGTTACAAAAAGAAAAGCAGAATTAGCTGAAGTGGACAAACAGTTGCAAGAATTGGAAACAGAGCAAAACGATTTGCTGATGCAATCGGGGTTGAGAAAGGAACTGCTTGACAAAAGCATATCCGATTTGAGAGGCTTCTTTGACGCTAAAAGCCGTGCCGAAAGCCGTGTTTCTGAATTAGAAACCACATTGAAATTCAAGGAGAGTGCGAGAGCAGAAATACAAGAAAAATTATCGAAACTTGAACCAACAAGTTCAATGACACAGGTATATCAACGTGTTCACACCGCATTTGAACGAATAAATAAAGCATTTGTAAACGCAAAAGAGCAAAACATTAACAACTTTCTGCAAATGCTTGAAATAGAATCGAACAAGTACTTGCAAAAACTGAATAAGAATGATTTCTATGGGATAATCCGTATCATAAAAACCTATAACAATTCTGCACGAATTGAACTATGCAGTCACAACGGCACACGTATTGAGAATCCAAACGGAGCCTTGAAGACAACGATGTATATGTCAGTGCTGTTTGCCATTTCTCAAATCACAACTTCGAAACGTGAGCAGGACTACCCGTTGATTTTTGATGCACCAACATCATCGTTCGGAGGATTTAAAGAATATACGTTCTACAATGTAATACATACTATCGACAAGCAATGTATTATCTTTACTAAAGATTTACTTAATATTGACATGGCAACAGGGGAGAAGAATTTAGATTTCGATACAATCGACAAACTTTCATGTTCTGTTTATCGAATAAGGAAAGTTAAGCCTTTTGATGATAAGGATTTGTCAACCATTCAAACAATAATTGAACCAGTAAAATAATGAATTATGGCAACAGAAAAATTATATGATAAGTGGGCGGCTCGAAATCCGCAATGGGAAACCAAATACGAGGATTTGATAAAGACCTACTGCGATTATGGTAAGGGTGAAACCTCTTTGCGCGAAGATCGTGGAAAACTATTCGGTGCCGGTTACGAGCTATACATTGTAGCATTTTTTATTGGCTTATATGCAAACCAACGCCGACCATTGATAGAAGACACTACAAAAAGAAAAGAATTTGGTTGGGCTATAGAAAATTGGGGTAACATAGAAAAACGATTGGGGCGTACCCCTTACCCAAAAATCAGAGATTATATTTTTGCCGCTCTTATTGCTCGTTCGGATATAGATTTCATAGCATTGGATAAAGGAGATTTGTCATTACGCAAAGCGGTTAATACACTTATCCAGACAATGGAAGAATATGCGAACTGGGGTTTTCATTTTATGGAAGACAAACTTATTGATAATCCTAACTACTTTTTTAAGGAGACCGCTTTCTTAGAAATATTTCTCAAATTTGACACTCCTGTTGCAGAAAGTACAGATGACGAACCTGAGCCATTAGATTAACTTCAGAGTATCGTTTAGTACAACTGATAAAAAGTCATGAAATTAACAAAAGTGATGCCTAACGATATAGATGTTTTATAACGCTTTTGCCCTTGCATGGCGAAAATTATTTGACGCGATTAACTCGGGGCGACGCTGACGCTCTGCCCCGAGCTAATCACTTTTGGGCTTTCAGCCCGAGGACATAGAGAAAAATAATTCTGTTATGCCACGAAACCATTTAGTCTGAAAGTAGAGAGTAATAAAAACAATGTTGTTACTCCCAAAGGGTAGACTGCACACAGTCCTCACGTAAAGCGAAGCGATACGCAGACTAAAACAAACAAAGGTTTTCGCCCTGCAGTGGTAAAAGCGAAAGCCGTGTATTGTTTTGCGGAAAAATGATTCAGTAGAAAATTAGTAAAGATATATGCTTAGAAAACAAAAACAGACGGATTTAATCCGTCTGTTTCGCTTTGTTATCCCGTCAAGACTCGAACTTGAAATGTCTGAACCAAAATCAGATGTGTTACCATTACACCACGGGACAATCCCATCGGGGAATAGAAAACTCATCGCTTTCTCTATCATCTCAATCCCCCTTTTTGCGAGTGCAAAGGTACTATGTTTTTTTGTTCTGACAAAATTTTTCGAGAATTTTTCTGCGAAAATGTTGTTTTTTGTGCCATTTGAACTATTTTTGCAGGGTGAAAGATGCTCTCGGAGCTAAAAGGGATTTTTACGAAAAGCAATGTTTTAATGATTGATATACAGAGAGGTGAGGAAATATTGAGGGTCGAAAATCTTCATGTTGAGTTTAGTTCGCACTCAAAGGTGCGAAAAGTTGTCAAAGGCGTGAATTTTTCTCTCAGAAAGGGCGAAACTCTCGGTTTGGTTGGCGAATCGGGTTCGGGGAAGAGTGTTTCGGCTCTTGCGATCATGGGTCTGTCGGACAAAAAGCATGCAAAAATAACTTCGGGAAGCATTGTTTTTAACTCTTCGGTCGATTTGTTGCAGCTTGAAGAGAAAGAGATGCGAAAATATCGCGGTAGCAAGATTGCAATGATATTTCAAGAGCCTATGACTTCGCTCAATCCTGTAAAGCGTTGCGGCAAACAGGTCATGGAGATGATATTGCAACACCGGAAATGTTCAAAAGCTCAGGCTCAAAAGCAGACAAAGCAGTTGTTTGAGGAGGTGTTGCTGCCCGATGTCGATAAGGCGTTTAATTCATATCCTCACGAACTTTCGGGAGGTCAGAAGCAGAGGGTGATGATTGCAATGGCGGTTGCTTGCAAGCCTGATGTGCTGATTGCGGACGAGCCTACCACGGCTCTTGATGTGAGTGTTCAGAAGGCTGTTCTCGAGCTGATAAAGTCCATTCAGCAAAAGTATGGCATGGGTGTTCTGTTTATTTCTCATGATCTCGGCATTGTTCACTCGATTGCGGACTCGATTGCGGTAATATATAAAGGTGAGATTGTCGAACAAGGAGACAAGGATAGGGTTTTCAATTCTCCTGTTCACCCTTACACCAAGGGGTTGCTTGCCTGCCGACCTCCGATTGATTGTCGTCCCTTGCGTCTTCCCACTGTCGATGATTATTTGAGTGGAAAGCCGATAAACACATTGTCTCAGAGCAAACAAGATAGAGAATTGTTGCACGAAAAGATTTATTCCCAAGCTCCTGTTTTGCAGGTGAAGGATTTGGAGGTGGACTATGTGCTTTCCCGTAACTTTTTTGGTAAAAGCACCAAGGTTTTTAAGGCGTTGAACAAGGTGAGTTTCGATTTGTATGAGGGAGAGACTTTGGGGCTTGTGGGAGAATCGGGTTCGGGGAAAACAACTATCGGACGTGCGATAATGAAACTGATTCAGATCTCGTCGGGAAACATTATATATAAGGGGAAGTCGATAAGCAATGTTTCAAAGTCGCAACTCAAAGAACTGAGGAAGCAGATACAGATTATTTTTCAAGACCCTTATTCGTCTCTCAATCCCAAAATAACGATAGGGGAGGCTATTGAAGAGCCGCTCAAAGTACACAACATAGAGCCTGATGAGAAAAAACGCAGACAGATGGTAATTGAGATGATGCAAAAGGTGGGCTTGGAACCTTCTTTCTTCAATCGTTATCCGCACGAGTTCTCGGGAGGACAACGACAGAGGGTCGGAATTGCAAGGGCTTTGATTTTAAGTCCCAAAATTGTGATATGTGATGAGTCGGTTTCGGCTTTGGATGTGAGCATTCAGGCACAAGTTTTGAACCTTTTGTCCGATTTGAAAAGGGATATGGGTCTTACTTACATTTTTATCTCTCATGACCTTGCGGTAGTCAAGTATGTTTCAGATAGAATGATGGTTATAAGAGGCGGAAAGATGGTTGCACAAGACGAAGCAGACTGCTTGTATTACAACTCTTCAAATGAGTATGTCAAAAAGTTAATTGACTCCATTCCTGTTTAGATTTGTTGCTTTCAAAAAAAAAGCCTATATTTGCAATTTCGTTGCGAGGGTGTATCAAACTCGCAACTATGTGTAACCAATATATCATTTTATGGATTTCATAGAAGTAAATTCAGAAATAGGACAGCTTGAAGGCGTAGTACTTCACACTCCGGGAGTGGAAATTGAGCGAATGACTCCCGAAAACATTCATGAGGCTTTATATAGCGATTTGTTAAATCTTAACATTGCCAAAAAGGAGTACGCAAACTTTGAGGGTGTTTTGTCAAAGTGGACAAAAACATACCAAGTTGTTGATTTGCTGACTGAAGTTTTGGAAAACAAGACCGTGAAGGCAGACCTGCTTGACAAGATTCTTGCAAAGGAAGAACGACAATTTCTTTTTGTGGAATTGTCAGAGCAACCCGCAAATGTTTTGGCAAAATTTCTCATTGAAGGTTATCCTTATATTGAGGGCGTTCACCCCAAAGAGTTTGCCAAAGGCAGATATATGTTGAATCCGTTGTACAATTTGTTCTTTACTCGCGATGCCTCGTCGTCGGTTTATGACCAAGTGCTTATTCATTCGATGAGTACAGATGTCAGAGACCGCGAAAGCTACATTATGGAAGCTATTTTCAAAAATATTTTTGGAGCAACAACAATCAATCCCAAGCTAAGCGAAGGGGCTCATACCGAAGGCGGCGATGTGTTGATAGCAAGAGAAGATGTGCTTTTCGTAGGAAACGGAAGCCGGACAAACAAACAAGGAATAGACTTTTTGACAAAGTACTTTGCTTCTCGCAAAGACTGCCAGCACATAATAGTTCAAGAACTTCCGACTTCACCCGAGTCTTTTATTCATTTGGATATGGTGTTTACCATGCTTTCGCAGGACAAGTGTATGGCGTATGCACCTATTATCTTAAATTCCAACAGTGGTTATCACACTACTCATATCGAGATAGACAATGGTCAAATTCATTATCATGAAAGAGAAAACTTCATAGATGCCACAAAGCGTCTGGGATTTGACTTTGAGCCGGTGTTGTGTGGAGGAAATGATAACTGGTATCAGCAAAGAGAACAATGGCATTCGGGTGCTAACTTCTTTGCTCTCGGAGAGGGTAAGGTGTTGGGCTATGCTCGCAACACTCATACCATAGAAGCCTTGAACAATGCAGGCTTTGATGTTTTGAGAGCCGAAGATGTGTGCAGCGGAAAAGAAGATATGCACGCTCACGACCGCTTTGTGGTAACCTTTGATGCAGCAGAACTTCCACGCGGAGGTGGAGGAGCAAGATGTATGACTATGCCGATAAAGCGAAAAAAAGTTCAGTGGTAATAAGACAAAGAAATTAACAATCAATATCGAAATAATGAAAAGATATAACCTGATTAACAACGTGCTTGGCTGGGTGGTTTTCCTCGTGGCAAGCATAGTTTATCTTCTCACTGCCGAACCTACCGCATCGTGGTGGGATTGCGGTGAGTACATTGCAACAGCCGACAAACTACAAGTTGGACACCCTCCCGGAGCTCCGACCTTTCAGCTTATCGGCTCTTTGTTCTCAAATTTTGCAGGTAGCGATGTAACCAAAATTGCTTACACAATCAATGCAATGAGTGCAATTTGCAGCGGATTTACTATCCTCTTCCTCTTTTGGTCAATCACGATGTTGGCAAAGAAATTTGTAAAGAAGCCTGAGGAAATGACAACTGCACAAATGATTGCTGTTTTCGGAAGTGGTCTTGTGGGCAGTTTGGCATACGCTTTTTCGGATACTTTCTGGTATTCGGCAGTGGAGGGCGAGGTATATGCGATGAGTTCTTGCTTTACCGCCATTGTGTTTTGGGCAATCCTCAAATGGGAAAGTCAGGCAGATGATACACACAACCTTCGTTGGCTTCTGCTCATTGCATTCTTGATAGGCATTTCCATAGGTGTCCATTTGCTTAACTTGCTTGCTATTCCGGCAGTTACTTATGTCTATTACTTCAAGAAATTTCCCCATGTGGAGAAAAATAAAAAGAAAAAATTTCTTCTTGTCGGAGTTATATCAATGGTTTTGGTCGCATTCATACTCTACTTTGTTGTTCCATACATAGTAATACTTGCAGGCAAGTTTGAGATATTTTTCACCAACTCGTTGAATGCACCTTTCAATACGGGAACAATAGTCTATTTTGTTCTTTTGATTGCTGCAATCGCTTTCGGATTGTACTATTCGACAAAGAAGAACAAGCCTGTGTTGAACGCATCAATCCTTTCGCTTCTCTTTATCCTTGTTGGTTACACCACATTCTTGGTTTTGGTCATAAGAGCCAACGCAAACACACCGATAAACGAGAACGCACCAAAAGATGCCACAGCATTGCTTACCTATCTCAACAGAGAGCAATACGGAGACACTCCTTTGTTCTACGGACAATACTATAACGCAACTCCGATTGAGCAGAAAGACGGCAGTCCGAAGTACATCAAAGATA
>SAMEA3663275__coassemble_186_pt1 | contig 18370 bp, 16 predicted proteins | sample SAMEA3663275__metabat2_low_PE_033 | metagenome-assembled genome bin SAMEA3663275 (sample SAMEA3663275) | pig gut metagenome | biome: pig gut; feature: pig-associated habitat; material: faeces | place: China | collected 2013 | reverse complement strand
AACCTGCTATTTGCATATTTGCGAGCTTGATTGGTGTGTCGTTCATCTCCTTGCGTTCTTTACGTCAAAATACTCGCAAACATCGACCCCGACCGAATTCAAAAAAGTACGTTGATGTTTTTCAACGGCAAAAGAGTGGTTTTAGAAAAAAGTATTGTAAATTTGCACTTGTTGCGTACCAGATTGTAGTGGACAGGAACGCTTACGCCCTAGTTTCTGTACAAGTTTAGTACACAGTTCAGCGCACTCATCATCCAAGTGCTCTTTGCAAAATGCGACAGCAAGTTCTATAACCCTTGCTTCTCTTTCTTTTAGTTGTTGCTTGTCCATCAATATTGTTTTCTCGTACTATACTTCGACTAAACGAAGTTGTGAGTTCGACTTAAATTATTCTCCGTGCTATCCCTGTTTATAGGGGCTTCTCGCAATAGCGTATCAGAGAAGTTCGACTAAACTTCGACTAAACTTCGACTAAACTTCGACTAAAATCCACTTCTTCTTCTCACTTAGCCGAATAACACCATCCTTCTTCAACGCCGACAACATATTACCTATCTTCCTTATCTTCTGCTCTTCGGTTAAGACATCAGACAATTTGGTTTGTAAAAGGGTATTAAGTTCTGATCTCGTTGCTCCACCAAATGAGCGTAGATACTGAACAATCATATCCTTAAAATGTAGGTCATTGAAACTCTTATTGCGAATGTATTCCGTCTTCAACTCCTTGTTGTCAACAGTCTTAGCTGTATATGCAGATAAAAACAATTTCGGATAACGTCCTTCAACTAGATGGAGTTTTCTCAAACGAGCGGCAATATCCTTATCTATCGTTTCATGCTTTTGCACCATGTCAAGGGCTATGCAGTCGTATAGCGATAAATCAGGGTTCGCTTTCAACAAACGATAATATTGCTCATTTATGAGTTTGCCGTATATTTTTACAGATACCTCTTTCTTGGCTTGGTCTATCTGATAATCTGGCATCGGGAAGTAACGTTTCTGTTGTTCTGTAAATACCTTCCTTATTCCACGACCAATAGTGTCAATCATGTTAAAGCTTACCATGCCTTGACAAAGGGCATAGTTGCGATAATACTTCTGTGGGCCAGTCTGTTGAATAGCATTACGTACAGAGCCAGGCAGGAAGTAACCTCCATTTGAGAAGATCACGGAATTAGGCGTTTCTACCATCGTTACTCGTTCTTGCATTGTGTAGTCCTGATGAGCTATGGCATTATGTAATATCTCACGGATGCTATATTCATCGTACTGCTTCATAATGTCTGGGAACAATGTTCCACCTGGCAAGATACGTTGGTTTAGATTGCGGATTTTGGCAAGTGCTTCATCAACGGTCAAAAGAAATGGGATGGTGAAGTGCTCATAATCTCTTTTTTCATCGTGTTCGTCAACCAACACCCATGTTACGGTTGCCACAGATGGAGCTAGATAGTGAACTGCCGTAGGCTTACCAAGAAGGAGGATTGCTGCTCTAGTCAATTTCCCTTTAACCGCCACTCCTGCTCTGCTAAGCAACTCCATATCACTCCAGGCATCTACTTCTTCTGCTAACCTCGGATGAACAGATTTGTATTCTTCACGGGCTTTCTGCAAGGCTCTTGAATCCAAATCATCAATCGTAGCCTCTATTATTGTTTCAGCCGACCAGTCATAAGTAGGACTTGTCTCTTCCAAAATTGCATTCAGTCTTTCTGAAGTAAGTTCTACTAACGAATCTTCAATTCGCTGCCACGCTTTGTCATGGGCATATACAGGAAGTTTTGGGCGATGCTTAGGAATACTAATCACCCACACCTTCTTCTTTGTGTCGTCCGTGATGAATTCCTCGATGTCCAATCCTTCACTTGAAAGGTTTGCGCATCTATCGGTCAAACGAAGAATTGCCTTCTGTCTGTCATAGTTATAGGTATCTGTGCCGACAATCTCCAGTGTCTTGTCATGCACGCCCACAACAAGAAAACCACCCTCCATGTTGGCGATAGCCGACACGTAGGAAATCACGTCGTCCTTCTCGTCCCCACAGAACGAGTTCTTCAGATTCTTAAATTCCTTCCACTCACACCGAGCATTCTCCTGTGGGTACTCGAGAAGCAGATATTGTTGTAATTCGAGTTCAGTCATATATCAATAAAGGTCTTTGAAATTATAGTAATTGTAGAACCTGTTATGCAAATTCTCCAGTAGCTGTTGAATGTAATAAGCCATTATTGACTTCGTTGAATCAGTAATGGGAATGTTTAATTGTTCTAACTGATTATCCACCAGACTAGAAATATTTCTATTAGGATTAAATGTTTCATCAAAAACGCTTTCAGCAGATAACGCTTGAAAAGGAGAATACCCATTATCATCCTTCACTTCATTTTGCAAGGCAGTAAGGGCTTGTGAAATATCTAGTAAATTGAAGTATTTATCGTAAAAGGCAAGAAAACCTCTACATATTTCGTCAGAAGTAACCTTTCTCGTTGTACAGATAAACGCTCTATATGGAGCACGCTCTTCAGGATTTATCGCAGAAATCATGGCAATACTCTTACACATCGCCATCACTACAAACAACAAATGGCCTATTTTAATATTGAGAGGTCGAATAATGTTGTAGAAGTCCTTCCATTTAAGAATTTCTCCATTATTGAAACCGATACCTTCGTCACAACCATGAGTTTCAATTTGTAAGGTAAGAATGTCTCCTTCCAATATAGACTTTTCAATACTCTGCACTGCCAAACGAAATTCTTCCGAAGAATTAACATTATAGAAGGATGAGAATGATTCTCTTTTATGATATTCTTTATATTGGAGAACATCATGATACAGAATCTCCCCAGTTTTGACATCGTTGGGGGTAAGTGACTGCACCACGATAATACCCCATCGTTTAATCTCTGTATTAGGTTTGTTCATGTTGAAATATCAATCTATATTCCAGTAAGCATTTGGATCGCCATCGAAGATAGTATCAATGTCATCGTCACTATACCCCATTTCATCCTGAGCATATGAACCATTATATCTGTCATAAGTTGGTTTCTCTTGATCAGACGAATAGTTATCAAAATCACCATCTTCGTATTCATCATCAGCTTCTCCATCATAAATATCACGATATATTGATGAATTATCATCCCAAGTTCCTACTTCTTCTGATTCATCCAAAGACTTACTGCATATATTTCTTTCATTCGATTTAACAACTTGCTCGTAATCACAAATAAACTGTGATACTTCTCCATTTACTCTCCACACAGATTCTCTTACATCGGGAGTCTGTCCCAGTACAATAAAGAGTAAATCGGCAAAACGATAATCTTCCCATTTAGACGGTGGAAGTAAAAAATGAGCTCTTCTAACACATATTTTCTTATTACACCAATAGAAGGGAATATCATTATTCATGGAATCAGAACCGCCAAAACATCCACCTCGACAGATGTAGTTGTCAGAATCTTCGTATTTCCTTATATAGTTAGTGTAAAGCGGTTGATATGCATTATTTCTTGGTAGCCATCCCATTTCTATCATTCTTTCTTTATCGCTTACCAATCCACATTTGTCATCTATATCATAAGCTATCACAAACTGCTTAACAAAAAACTCATGAAATTCATGTATATAATATTTTCCATTAATTACATCTACAGATGAGTTTCTAAGAAGTACTTCCTCGGCAATTTCCACTTCTTCGGAATCTAACCATTCAATTGTTCTTCCAAATAAATCTACAGGTTGATCATAAAATTTTATAACATAGAATAATTCATCGTTCTTATCTTCTTTAGTCAAAATTCCATTAAAAGATTGATATTCGATATCACGTTTGTTGCCACTAATAGCAAGATAACCATGACAAGGATAGAAGAGAGCCTTGGAATCTTTCAAAAAATCAATTCGTCGTATTGCTTCTTCTCCGATAACTGATTCTATAATTGATGGAGTTATGCTTAAATCCAAGTCGTTCCTCTTTGCTTTGAGTATGCAAAGAATTCCACAGATTGCAGGACATGCAGGTGTGGTTGTTTCAACAAATTCGGAATATAATTCATCAAAGGACAATGGAAAAACTCCAGATGAAATTTTTCCAAAGATATAACGAAGTATTTTTATCTGGGCTTCAGCAGATAATTCATGATAATGCGACTTTATCAGATTCCAGTCATAATTATCTGATGGTTGTTTCTGCCATAAGTACAATTTCATAAACCCCGTAGCCTTTTGTTCCATCAGGGTTTGGTGGCTTGAATCAAGATTGTCAGCAATGAACAATTTGAGATCTGGGTCACTTGCTGTTTCTAAATCTGATAACATTACATCCTGAAAACAGGAGTGTTTAAATAGTTCTATTTCTTTGTTAGCGATTATATTATATAATGATCTATTCTTGTATACATTATCTAACCGTTCGCGAATGTTTTCTGCTCCAGGTGATTGAATAATCTTTTCTTCAAACAATGTCCATCTTTCTCCCTTGGATAAAACAGAGCATATTTTGTTTTCTGCTTTCTTTATCACAGTATCCTTTAAATTACCATAACTAGCAAGCCATTTAAGCAGACTACTAATATCGTAAATTGAGTCAGTATATTCAATCTTAATATAGTTATAATCGTTTTGATAAAGGCTCTTATATCCAAGTTGTTTTATTATATTGGAAACAACATACCACTGAATTTCCTCAGGAGAATCAGCAGTTTTGTAATCAAACAGTTCTTTTAAAAACTGGTAAGCATTAAATGTACATGTTAATTCCTTGTATTTATTGTAATACTGCAGACTTGTGATATAATCAGCTTTATAAGCATCACTAAGTTCTTCCAGATCATCAAGCTTAGAAAACCTATCGTTTACAAGTTCTTTTATCCGTTGTTTTGTTGATGCAAGTATCCAGCTATCACACGCCTTTACAGAGTAACTCAACCAAAATGGGGTTAGTTTTTCTGATTGGGTCACCGAAATTGCGGATTCGTTGAAAAAGTTGAGAAGAGATTGTTTTAATGCATCCTTGTATGATTCTGTAAGTTTTTCATAACTTTCTAAGACTTTATCGCACATTTCATATTCAAGAAAATTGCTCTTTAGTTTGCTGTAATATTCAATGAATACCGCAACAAGTTCAAAATTATCAGGTGTAGAATGATTGAAATCTTCTATCACATTTGCATCTTTGCATAATTGGGAAAATTGTGCTATAACGTTCTGTTTTATTACTTTTTCGTATTGTTCTTCCAATCGTTTTTCCAAATACCTAATACGCGTTTTCCCCATCTTGCACATAGGTGTACCTTCGCCTTCAAGATGGGTCGCAGTACAATTACGGTAAACATAAAATTTATGTTTAAGGTCTTTGTAATCTGAAATGTATTCTGCATTCGAGATTTTGTATAAGCAATACACCTTGCATATCTCGACATTTGGCATACCCTGATCTTCACTCAAGATGTCTGCATTGTTTTTACAGAAATCTGCGGGCAAAGCTGGTTGCAACTTGGGAGCTTCGTATATAATTTCCTTCAAATCACACTCTTTGAACTTTGACAACAACAACGACCATGTGGGTGAGATGCAGTCATTTTCAAGTTTAACAGGGATTACATGGCCATTTTTATTATAATGCATTTTCAAAACAAATATATTGTATAAAGATAAAAGTTCATCCACTTTTTTCCCATAATACTCATTGCTTAGAACTTCAGCATCTACCCATAATGACAAATCAAAAACATTCAGTGAAGTACTTTCTTTTCCACCCTTATGTTTATATTTACCAAAGCAATCATATAATTCTTTAATAGATTTAGGCAAATTGTCTGTGGTCTTAATAATTGCTGACAAGTCGTCACCTGCAGTAGTTGAAGAATCTGCTGTATCATCAAACTCATCGAGGTCAAGATCCCAAAAGTCAAATTCTTCATCATCTTCTGAATTCTTTTCTGTTTGATTTAAATCATTCTCATTTGGTATAATAATGTTATCTAAGCGTTCAAAAGATATATAAGTATTGTCACTATAAAACGAGTATTCAGATTCGTTGCTTTTACACGTAATGAGGCTGTTTATATATTCAAGTTTGAAATTTGATAAAGAAGCGCGTTCTATATTAGAAACTATATTGCCTTCAAGATCAAAATAAACAAGCTGCCCCGTTTTTACATCCGATAATAAATCTTTATCAGAGAACATGATTGGAGTGTTTTTTATCGTAGTACCCCAATAGCCCTTTACTTTCCAAACACCAAACATCAATATACCCATTCCTTCAGAAGGGTTATATTTGTATATATACCCAAATTTCTTCATTTTATGAAATTTCTTATTTCCCGTTATAAAAAACTACTCAGAATACAGGAATTTTTCTACTCCTACTTGCTGAGATTATCATCGGTACCTGCATAGACACCACTTCTCCATTTTCTTTCGGAAGATTCTCTTTGCTCCATATTGTCACAAAATAATGCAAACTTTCCTTGTTTAAGATTGTCATATCCTGGACACAAAATTACAAATATAATTTGAAATAACATCAAAGAATGGCAAAAATCAGCACCTTTAAACAGAAATTGTATCGGAATCGTATAAAAGCAGTCCCGGTTTATCAGAAAACGTCACTAAATTCAATCGCCTACACCTGAATTTACAGATGTGGGCGCTCCGTTACTTGCAGACCCGATGTATTGGAATGGGAATATAGAAAAATTAGGGACAAGTACGGGAGACATTATCACCAAATGTAGAGAATATGGATTAAGAACTCCGGAGTTTCACCAAGACGAAGATTTTAGGGTAATTATTTGGAGAGAACAACATGAAAATGATCCAAAGCGATCCAAGGTTGTTCCAAAAGAACAAGATGAACTTTTGCAGATAATAAAGGAAGTTCCGTCAATTTCAAGAGCCGCTCTTTCAAAAAAGTTAAATATTAGTGAACGTCAAGTCAGAAAGATAATAGACCGATTAAAGGAAGATGGTGTATTAACGCGGCAAGGTGGAAATTCGGGAAGTTGGATTGTGAATAAGGAGTAATCATTAGTGATGTTGCTCTGACTTCTCAAATTTTCAATCAGAGACAAGAAAGAATATGGCAAAAAACAAGCGAGCGGTCTGACAACAAGCAGACTGCTCGCTTTGGTTGAGGTTAATCGGTGTTGATTGAAGGGTGTTAGCTTTGCAAACCTGCTATTTGCATATTTGCGAGCTTGATTGGTGTGTCGTTCATCTCCTTGCGGGTGGTAACGTTCTGTCGATATTTCAAGAATTTGCGGGTGATGGTTTCGGGTGTTACTTCATCTATCGTATTGACTGCTTTTGCAGCAATGGCAGGGTAGAAGATGCCCAACTCTTTAAGCCTCACACTCTCGCCGTTCTTTGCGTGCTTTACGATGTGGTATTGCAACTGTTCGATAACCAACCGGACTTCACCTCTTGCAAGGGTGGTGGCTTGGGTTATCTCTTCGCAAAGGTCTTTCTCTTCTATCATTTGCGAACGCTTGATGCGAGCTTGAAATTTCTCTCCCGGGTTGCTGCCTACGGAGACCATTCTTTTGATTTTTACATATTGTATTGCCATTCTTTTGATTTTTTTTGTGGTTAAAAAATACTGTTTACTACATTTGAAAACTTCTGATTGTTGCAACGTTTCGTGGTTTTCGCTTGCAAAGATACAGCACAAATACATACCTTCCAAGTGGGTGAAACAACTTGGAACAACTTGGAACAACTTGCAACAAGTTTGTGTAAATTGTTGCGATAAATTGCCGCAATAAAAATCAGAAAATTCTCTTTGATAAACCTCACTAAAGGTGCTTTGTAGGTCGAATATTCACCGCTTTGACCACAGAAGAGTGTCTATTGATTGAGTTTGTTCAGTCGCATAATGATTGAAGTTTGACTTCTGCCCATTTTGTCTGCGATATACTTAATGCTTTTGCCCTCGCCATACAATTTTAGTAGGAATAAGTCTGCTCTTTTTGTCCATCGTTTATTGGCATTAGGGTGCTTTTTGTAGTTTTCTTCGGTGATTTTGTCGGACTGCAAGAACTCATCAACAAACACTGACGGAAATCGTTTGTCATATAGTACGAGCGTTTTTATCTTTGCTCTTGTTATTGCAACGTAGAATAATCTCCGTTCTTCTCCGTATGGGAATTGGTCGCTTTGTGTCAGTACATAATTGAGTATGGGGTCATCATTTATGAGCGAAGGAAAACCATACGTATCTTTATTGCATTGCAAGAGTATTACATAGTCTGCTTCGAGACCTTTTGATTTATGAACTGTCAGAAATTCTATTTTTCGATTGCCGATGATGTAGTAGAAGCGATTGCCTTCTTTTATGGATTGATACATGAATGAGAGATAATAATCATCGAAGGAGTAACGTCCCAACAAAAATATTGATTTATCAGCAGGAATTGCAGAGATAAGCTGTTCTATGGTCTTGCAGTAATCACGTCGGTTGTATGGACAAAATTCCAACTCTGTTTTTATTTCCGGATTGAAAGAGTGTATGTCTTTCTGTATTTGAGTTCTATTGCGTTGAATAAAGCGTGAGGAGAGAGCAACCAATGGTTCTCCAAATCTGTAAGTCGTTTCGATTTTGTTTATCTCTGTGTCTCCAAAGTATTCGGGGAATTTGTTAAACAGAGCCATATCACTGCCTGAAAAACGATATATGGATTGCCAATCATCACCCACACAATACAGCTTTGCAGGAGGATTTCCCTCACGCAGTGTTGTTAGAAATTTGTAACGATCGACGGATATATCTTGAAACTCATCTACAATGATATAATCATATTTGGCAGGGTGCAAAGTGCGACATATTTCGGTGGCTTGGAGTATTGCATCGGTAAAGTCTATGCAATGAGCAGCGTTTAAGGTTTTTGTGTATAGTTCATATACAGGTTGAAATATGTTTTTGATAATGAACAGACTTCGTTTGTCATTTGCAATTTTTGCTTGTGCCAACACTTCCTCAATAGATTTGCAACTTGATTTTATCAATGTTACAAATGTGGCTACCAGACGAATGAAGGCTTGTTCTTGCTTGCTGTTTCTTGGTACGACCAGATTGTATAATTCTTCATCTGTTTTCTCTTGAATTGGTACGTTTGCATCTTGTAGCAATTTGCGGATTTTGCTTTTTATGTCAGAGCTTTGAAAATCGGCACTTGATGTTACTAAAAGTAGTGTGCCAAATTTTTTGTGAGCTTCTTTTTTCCATGTGATGCCGTCATTATACCTTTGATTGGCTTCTTCGTATGTGATATTCTTGTCTTTTGCAAACCACGCAGGAACAGAACCATGTTTATCAACTCCGAAATGCTCCAAATAGATACGTTTGGTAGTTCCGTTTTGGTTGAAATAGATAGAAAAATCAGGGTGATATTGCGTGTGTGTTTCGTCAGATAATTGATGTTCGTATGGTTCTTCATATCTGAATTTTACTCCGAGTGATGATAGTATGAAACATATCTTTTGTTCTTCTTTGCTCCGTACATAGATGACATTTCCGTCCATATCGGGAAGCACGGCTTTAATTTGAGGTCTCTTTTGCTCTGACAGTTGTCTGCGTCTTTCGTTTTTTACTTTCTCCCAATCTGCTTCATCTGTTTGGTAATCAATAAAGTAATTTATTACACTTTGCTTGAAAAAATTGTCCTTCAATAGAGTATGGTAAATGTCGATGAAAAGAGCATCTGTATTGTTATATATAGATGGTTTTGCTCCCGTTGTTTTTCCGATTATATCTATTGCCAACTTGTGGAAAGTATATCCTTTCAAACCATTTGTCGCTATTCTTTCGGTCAGTTCTGCTGCAGCCTTATTGGTATAACTGATTAGTAAAATCTTTTCCGGCTGTATGCCTTTGATTTCAGTGAGGTATTTGACCTTGCCTACAATAGAAGATGTTTTGCCACTGCCAGCACTGCTGACTACCAAACAATTATCCTCTTCGGAAACAATAGCCCTTCTTTGTTGATGATCCAACGGGTATTTCAGACAATGATCAAAAAAGTCTTTATGAGTGTCGAGTAAAAAGTTAATAGTTTTCTCATTATGTTCTTTTACAAGTTGATTGACTGCATTAAAGTCATTTATGAACTTTGATATGTTTTTTGCAGGAGTGATATGAGCAGTTTTGAGTTTGTTCAAAAGAGAATAAGCCTCTTGATAATATGGTTTGAAATAATTGACAAAGTCTTGTTTTTGTCTTGAGCAAATGATACTATCCTCAAAAACGTTGTATAGGTTGTTTGGAATATCAATAAACGTGTTTTGGTTAATCTGTGGTGGTTTTGCCTCTGTTTGCTTGTTGTCCGGTTGCCTGCTATATGGCTCTAATTGTTTTATTTGCTCTGATAGTTTGGAGGATTTGAGTTTGAGCTGTTTTGTGATAGTTGCTATAATTACAATAAAAGCAGCTGCAAGTCCTACGATTATTGAGAGCAAAATCATAATCAACCTATTTGTTAGTTGTCGTGTAAGTATTCGCTAAGGTCTTGTTTGAGTTTCTTTTTGGAGTCGCCCAACACAAGGAGTGCAATCGTTCCCCATAGCGGCGAGATAACCCAAAAGAGTGCAATCCAGCCTATGGTGCTGCGTCCTCGTTTCTTTGCCATTTTGGCAGGGAGCAAGATGTACAGACACAAAAGAACCGTCAGAACGACAAGTAACAATATTAGAGACAATGTTGCAGATAAGGTATCCTCATTCATAAAAATCGAATTAAACAATATAGATTTGATTGATAGGTGCAAAGTTACAACCTTTTTTCGTAAATGCAGCAAGTGCAGGGCGAGAAGTGGGGCGGAAAATGCGAAACCCACGTCCCGAAGGGGCTGCCTGCACACAGCCCTACGTAAAGCGAAGCGACACGTAGGGTGTCAGACACAAATGTATTTTTTGCCCTGCAGGTGCAAAAGCATAGTGTACTCTGCAAATATAACGCTTTCAGCCCGCAAACACAGCACCTTTGCCGTTGCTTTAATTCTCTACATGAGTAGAAATTCAAGTGGTCTTGTACCTTGGTTGTATCTCACTCGGCATATATCGCTGATACACAACAGCGGTTAATAATTAGGAGGAAGTCATCACATGCTTAAGCTCGCATTGTATAGACCGCTCCTTGTTAGGACAAAGTGCAAATACAGTTAGATTTGTTTGTCTGACGATACTATTTTACCTTAGAATGTTGCCACAGTCCACTAATTTTGCCTAATTCGCAAATTCTATTAAAAATTTCGCTCATAACATAGTGAATATTCTAATAATATGTATATTTGCACAATAAATCCATTCTGAATGAATATGGAATCAAACGAGAAACCCATTATCAACCGCATCAAAGTGGTTCTGGTGGAACAGAGAAGGACAAATAAATGGCTGGCAGACACTCTTGGAAAAGACTGCACAACAGTTTCAAAATGGTGTACCAATACGGCACAGCTTGGATTGGAAACATTGGTAAAGATTGCAGAATGCATAGATGTTGATGCAAGAGAATTGATTGTTTCAACAAAGAAGTAATAACCGCACTAATAAAAGTTATATGGAAACATCAATAAATTTGTCAAAGATTACAAAAGTTGACCTTCGTGACTGTTGGCAGAATGAGGCGACAGATTTTACTCCTTGGCTTGCAACAGAAGATAATATGTCTCTGCTTGCTGATGCACTTGAAATGATTATGTGAAGATAATACAATCAAAATTATGAGCAAGAAAGATTTGACCGAAGAAGATATAAAGCTGCGTTATATTACACCTGCCATCAACAATGCGGGGTGGAAGAACGAGCATATAAGAATGGAATACTATTTTACCGACGGCAGAGTCATATTCCAAGGTAAGGTGCATGCACGCCAGACAGGAAAGAAGGCTGATTATCTCTTGTTTCATGCCGCCAACAAACCCATTGCTATTGTCGAAGCGAAAGACAATAACAAGCCCCTTGGTGGAGGTATGCAACAGGCTATGGAATACGCTCAGATTCTTGACATTCCTTTTGCATACAGCTCTAATGGAGACGGTTTTCTTGAACATGACTTCTTGACAGGGAAAGAAACCGAACTTTCATTGAAACAGTTTCCGACTCCTGAGAATTTATATAAACGCCTAATTGATGCCAAGCAGTTGAGTGGTGAAGCTTTGAAGATTGTAGAGCAGCCGTTCTATTCTGATCCATATACCTACGATCCTCGATATTATCAGCGAATAGCAGTCGAACGTACTGTAGAGGCTATTGCCAAAGGCAAGGACAGGGTTCTGATAGTAATGGCGACAGGTACGGGAAAGACTATAACCGCTTTCCAGATTATCCACCGTCTGAAAGCTTCTGGCTTGAAAAAGAAGATATTATATCTTGCCGACCGTAATATTCTGATAGACCAGACGATGGTACAAGACTTCAAACCTTTCAAGAAGGTCATGACCAAAGTACAGGGAGCAACCATTGATTCTGCCTATGAGGTGTACATGGCATTGTATCATCAATTGGTGTCCAATGAAGAAGGCGTTGAAGACCCCTTCGAACAAGTCCAACCAACCTTCTTCGACCTTATCATTGTCGATGAGTGCCATCGTGGGAGTGCGAAAGATGACAGTGCATGGCGCAAGGTCTTGGAGTATTTCAACTCTGCCACTCAAATCGGCATGACCGCTACGCCCAAGGCTGAGACAGGAGCCAATAATCTTGATTATTTCGGTGAGCCAATATTTACCTATTCGCTCTTGCAAGGAATACAGGATGGTTTCCTCGCTCCTTATAGAGTGACAAACAGTTATATAAGCATTGACCTTCAGGGATTCAAACCTGATGACGATGAGAAAGACTTGCTGGGCAGAGATATAGCCCAACGGTTGTATGAGCGCAAGGATATAGGCAGAGACATCGCTTTCACCAAACGGAGGGAAATTGTAGCAAAGCGTATCACCAAGATGCTTAAGCAAATCGGCAGAATGACCAAGACCATAGTTTTCTGTACGGATATTGAAGAGGCAGAAGCCATGAGAAGCCTCTTGGTCAATTTGAATGCAGACTTGTGCAAGAAGGATGCGCGCTACATCATGCGCATAACGGGTGATGACAATGTGGGGAAGAAGCAGTTAGACAACTTCATTGATGTTGACCAACCCTACCCGACAGTTGTCACGACATCAGAACTGCTCGCTACGGGTGTGGATTGCAAGACCTGTGGCCTTATAGTCATTGACAAGGAAATAGGTTCTATGACAGAGTTCAAGCAAATCATTGGACGTGGCACCCGACTGAGGACTGATAAGGGGAAGTGGCATTTGGAAATTTTGGATTTCCGCAATGCCACAGCGAAGTTCAAAGACCAGAAATTCGATGGCGATCCAGAACCACCACAAGGAAAAAGCGGAAAGCCATACACTATGCCGGAAGAACCGTCATGTAATGTCTCTGAACCTCATGTGAAGTATCTCGTTGAGGGGGAGAAGATTGCCATAACGACAGAGATAGTCAGCATTCTTGGAGAAGACGGGAAAACCATGCGCACAGAAAGCATAACGGATTTCACACGCAAACAAATCAGGAAGCGTTATGCCACCTTAAACGATTTTGTCAAGAACTGGACAGAAGCAGAACGCAAGAAAGCCATTGTGGATGAGCTGAAGGACTATAGCGTACTTGTGGATGCTGTCAGGGAAAAGAATCCTGCCTTGGCCAATGCAGACATCTTTGACGTGATATGCCATGTAGCATTTGACCAGCCACCTGTGTCAAGGCGTGAAAGGGCTAACAATGTCAAGAAGCGCAATTACTTTGCGAAATACGAAGGAAAGGCGCGCGAGGTATTGGAGGCTCTTCTCGACAAATATGCTGATTATGGTATCTTGAACCTTGAAGACTCTGATATTCTTGACAACGCACCATTCAACAAGATTGGTAAACCGCAGAAAATCGTGAAACTATTCGGCGGACTTGATAAATTTGAACAGGCACTGAAAGAACTTGAAAACGAAATATATAAAGTAGCATAAAGAAATGGCAGTAAACAATATAGTAAAACGTCTGCAAAATATCATGCGCCAAGATGCTGGCATCAATGGCGATGCACAGCGCATTGAGCAGATGACATGGATGTTTTTCCTGAAGGTGTATGATACACAAGAGGAAACGTGGGAATATAAGGCAGGCAAAGAGCACAAGCCATTTGAGTCAATCATCCCAGAAGAATTGCGCTGGCGTAATTGGGCTGTAGATGAGAAAGATGGCAATGCGCTGACAGGCGATGCCTTGCTCACTTTTATCAACGACAAACTCTTCCCAACGCTGAAGGGACTTGAAGTGACACGTGAGACCCCTCGCAGCAAGGCTATCGTCAAAGAGGTTTTTGAGGATTTGAACCAATACATGAAGAATGGTATTCTGTTGCGTCAGGTCATCAACGTCATCAACGAGATTGAGTTTGATGATGCCGAAGACCGCCACATGTTTGGCGACATCTATGAAGGCATACTCAAAGACCTTCAGTCAGCAGGCAATGCAGGAGAGTTCTACACCCCGCGTGCCTTGACGGATTTCATCATACAGCAGCTGAATCCTGTGCTTGGCGAAACCGTAGGTGACTTTACATCTGGTACTGGCGGCTTCCTCACTTCGGCATTGAAGTATCTGCAGAAGCAGGTACATACTACGGATGAAGGGCGACTCTATCAGCAGTCGGTAATCGGACAAGAATGGAAGCCTCTCCCTTACCTTCTGTCCATCACCAATCTGCTTCTGCACGATGTGGAAGCACCGAATATCCGCCATTGCGATTCGTTAGGCACAAAGATGTCTGATTTCAAGGAGACGGACAAGGTCAACGTGATTGCCATGAATCCACCCTACGGAGGAAGTACCGATGCTGCAGCCAAGAGCAATTTCCCAATGGAGTTTCGTTCGAGTGAGACGGCTGACCTGTTCATGGTGCTTATCATGTACAGGCTAAAGCGTGACGGACGAGCTGCTGTCATAGTTCCTGATGGTTTCCTCTTTGGAATGGACGGGGCAAAACTTGCCATCAAACAAAAGATGCTCCGAGAGTTCAATCTCCACACCATCATTCGCCTACCCGGCAGTATCTTCTCGCCATATACCAGTATCGCTACCAACATCTTATTCTTCAACAATGAGCGTGCTGAGGGAGCAGAAGAAGGATTCTATACGGACAAGACATGGTTCTACCGCCTTGATATGCCGGAAGGCTACAAGCATTTCTCCAAGACAAAACCTATGCGGGCGGAGCATTGTGAGCCCATCATTAACTGGTGGAACAACCGTCAGGAGATAGTGGATGCGGAGAACAATGACGAAAAGTCCCGTTGCTTTACAGCTCAACAGCTGCTGGAGTTGGATTGCAATTTCGACCAATGCAAGTTCCCGAAGGACGAGGAGGAGATACTTCCCCCTGCCGAGCTCCTTGCCGACTACTTCAAGAAACGCAAGGCTCTCGACCACGAGATAGACAAGACGCTGGCAGAGATACAGCGGATATTGGGAATAGAAATCAATATGGAAGAGTAGCGGTAAGACACCTGTATTTATGATTGTTCAATATATTGATATTCTGAAAGTAATAATCTGCTCGCCTTGTAAACGAGGTGAGCAAAAAGACTTTATTCTAAACCGAGAATATGGACTTGATGCAGATTCGTCAAGCGATGCTTGACCAATTTTCCTCTTTTCTAAACCCCTCGAATTCGAGGAGTTTAAGACATCACAGACAAACAAGTTAAGTAACTTATTAGTATGGCAAAAATTAAAGTTCAAGATACAGAGGTCACCGTTACAAGAATAAACGGAGAAGATTATATCTGCCTGACAGATATGATAAGGGCAAAGGATGGCGATTTCTTTGTAACAGATTGGCTTCGCAATAGAAATACACTTGAGTTCATAGGGATATGGGAAAAAGTCTATAACCCTTCCTTTAATTATGGCGAATTCGCCACAATTAAAAGTCAGGCTGGTCTTAATTGATTTAAGATCAGTGTGAAAGAATTTGTAGAACGCACAAATGCAATTTCTTTGCTAGCTAAAGCTGGGCGATATGGTGGAACATATGCTCATAAAGATATTGCTTTTGAGTTTGCAATGTGGATAAGTCCTGAATTTAAGATATACATAGTTAAAGAATTCCAACGCCTAAAAGAGGAAGAACAAAAGCAGTTAGGTTGGTCTGCCAAGCGGGAACTCTCAAAAATCAACTACCGCATACACACTGATGCCATCAAGCGCAACATCATTCCTGAAGAGGTTACTCCCCAGCAGGCAAGCATCATTTACGCCAACGAGGCTGATGTGCTCAACGTAGCGATGTTCGGCATGACTGCCAAACAATGGCGGGAGGCGAATGCAGACAAGAAAGGCAATATCCGTGACTATGCCACTATCAATGAGTTGATTTGCCTGTCGAACATGGAGAACCTCAATGCCGTGTTCATCGACCAAGGCTTGCCCCAAAGCGAACGATTGATTAAGTTGAATCAGATTGCCATCCAGCAGATGAAGGTATTGGAAGACAACCAAAGCCGGAACTTATTGCAATAAACCATTTATTCATAGCAGAATGACAGGAAAGCAATTAAAAAACAGCATACTGCAATGGGCTATACAAGGAAAACTTGTACCCCAAGACCCTAATGACGAACCGGCAAGCGTATTGCTTGAAAAGATTCGTCAGGAGAAAGAACGCCTGATCAAAGAGAAGAAAATCAAGCGAGACAAGAACGCATCTATCATCTACCGTGGTGAGGACAATTCCTATTATGAGAAGATACTTGCTACGGGGGAGGTGAAGTGCATAGATGAGGAGATACCGTTTGAAGTGCCGAAGGGGTGGGAATGGGAACGTTGGGGGAATCTGTCTTTTTCGATTCAATATGGATATAATGCTCCAGCAGAAGATACTGGTGATATTAGGATGGTACGAATAAGCGACATTCAAAAAGGCAATGTGTTATGGGCAACAGTTCCATTTTGCAGAATTTGTCAAAATGAAATCGATACATATCTACTCAAAAAGAATGATATTTTGTTTGCAAGAACAGGAGGAACAGTAGGTAAATCCTTTCTTGTAAATGATGTTCCATACCCTTCTATTTATGCAGGTTATCTTATACGAACACGGTATAGCAATATGTTATCTGCCCAATATATGAAATATTTTATGGAGAGTGAATTATACTGGGAGCAACTCCGCAATGGAACAATTGCTACAGCTCAGCCAAATTGCAACGGAAAGACTTTGGCAAAAATGTTTTTGCCTGTTCCTCCTTATAATGAGCAAATTCGTATTACGGATAAACTGAATCAAGTATTAGAACATGTTCGTAAATATGGAGATAGTCAAGACCGATTGGATAAACTGAATATTCAAATCCTTGATTTACTGAAAAAGTCTATTCTTCAAGAGGCAATACAGGGTAAACTTGTTCCTCAAAGTCCAGATGACGAACCTGCTTCTGTACTTCTTGAAAGAATAAAGGCAGAGAAAGCTAAACTATTTAAGGAAGGCAAGTTAAAGAAGAAGGACTTGGTAGATCCTGTTATTTTCAAAGGTGAGGATAACAAGTGTTATGAGAATATAGGTAATAATCTGGTTGATATTACTGATGACATTCCATTTGAAATACCAAACAATTGGGTTTGGACAAGAATAGGTTATTTGTTCGCTCACAATAATGGGAAACAACTCAATAAGGGCAATTCCGCAGGCACACTTATGGAGTACATCACAACGTCTAATCTATACTGGGATGGCTTTAGGCTTGACCATCTTAAAATGATGCCATTTGAAGAAAGTGAGATTGAACGCTGTCAAGCTATCAAGGGCGACTTGCTTGTATGCGAAGGAGGAGATGTTGGACGCTCCTGTATTTGGGATTATGACTTTCCTATAATGATTCAAAATCATATACATAAGCTACGACCCTACACTGATGTTTGTACCAAGTTTTTCTATTACATCTTTTATCTTTACAATGTTACAGGTGTAATTGGAGGCAAGGGTATTGGCATACAAGGATTTTCTGCCAAGGCACTACATAATACCCTTGTCCCTTTACCTCCACTACAAGAGCAACAACGCATAGTTGCCCAAATAGAAAGACTATTTGAGCAACTGAAATAATGCGTCAATCCGCTGTGCTATTCGTTCTTGTTCTTGATAGGGCGGTATTCCTATTGGGAGATTGTAGAATAATTCCTTATTGAGCTGTGGTATTGCCGCACCGCTTTTTGAATTGCGTAATGCCTCCTTGTTGCTATGTTATGAATGTAGTTTGTAACTTCTATCTTATAATTTCGACCGAGCCTTTGAACTCTACATCTCTTATCGGACCTC
>SAMEA3663275__coassemble_153_pt1 | contig 20393 bp, 18 predicted proteins | sample SAMEA3663275__metabat2_low_PE_033 | metagenome-assembled genome bin SAMEA3663275 (sample SAMEA3663275) | pig gut metagenome | biome: pig gut; feature: pig-associated habitat; material: faeces | place: China | collected 2013 | reverse complement strand
GGTCGCCGCCAAATCAGACAGAGAGCCTTGCAGAAATGTGAGGCTCTCTTTTTTTCATTCATCGGATTGTTGAATGCAAAATGATGGAGATGAAGAAAAAGATATGAGTGATTATAGCATTGTTTGTCGGCTTTATGTTCGTCTCGTGTAATGATGAAGATTATGGTATTTTAGAGCATAAGAAAAATGGAGTAGTAGATTTGTATGCTACCTATTCTTATTTGGGAGAAATCCATAATGATTTTCTGACGAATGTTGCCGGAGATGCTGCCGGAGCTATAGTTGGTGCTGTTGGCAGTGCCGTAGCTTCTGCTGTAACCGGAGATAAAATACCGGTAAATCAGTAGGTAAATCCGCTGTATCCGGGGCACTGGTTGCTTCAACTGGTGCTGTTAATAAGGTTGCGAATGTGTTGAGTAAACTATTTAGATGATATATCATCATGAGAGAACGATTTAATGTAAATAAGATTGAGGTTGTTGTGGCGATTAGCTTTTTGATAGTTGGCATTCTTCTGTACGTTTTGACGGATAATTTCTTGGGTTTAGGATGGTTGTGTTGCCTTATATGTATAGTTTATTTTTTTGTCGATGTCCCTTTCAGCCGGTATTACTACAAAAAGTTACAAAAACAGAGAAAAGCTAAAGAGAAGTAGAAGCCTTGTTTGCTCAGATTAAAATAATTGTGGGATTTTACATCATTCGGGTAAAGCAATCACGCAAACCCAAATTGTAAAACCCCACGACGTTAAACGAATGCTTCCTGGAAAGTATTACATATCCGCTTTCTTAATGAAATAAGTAATTGCGAGCCATATCAAAAGCATAATTCCGTTTATCAGAATGTAGATTGGTGAACCGAATTGCACAAAGGTAAAAATAGCATTGCTGATAATACCTAATGCAAGGAATGTGCCTGACAAGAAACGTATATTTGTTGTTGTGCGTTTGCTTTCAAAGGATACACTCATGCTGAATATCAATGTAGTTGCACAATACACAAAACTGCCTATGCACAATAAGATTTGATTATCGCTTTTGCACCAACTATACAGACAATAAGCTACTATTGCACTTATTGCCAAAGCAATGATTGTTGTAATTCCATTTACTTTCATAAGGCTACATATTTTGAGGTGGCATTTGAGGAGGTGGAGGTGGCACGCTGCCAAATAGAGGAGCGAGTTCGGCTATGTTGCCTGCCATATCCCAGTTTGCCATTCCTTGTTTCCAAACATACGAACTTTGTGTAAGCTGTCCGCTTTGCACCATTTGTTGTAATTGTTGCATATTGTAAGGACCAAACGATTGTCCGTTTACCGATACATTGTACTGAACAACAGGTGGCGGAGGTGTTTGCGGCATTGGTTGCGTAGGAGCAGGTTGAGACATTTGTCCCAAAGGGTTTTGAATTTGATTGTTCATCTGATTCATCATGCCTGTCATTTGTCCTGCCATGGCACCGCCCATAGCCATTCCCATCATCATGCCGGCAGGGTTGAAGCTCTCGCCGCCTCCGCTCACTCCGCTCGGCATTTTGCCCATGCTTTCGGCAGCAACCTTCATTACTTCGGTCTGTTGATTGATGGCGTGAGCCTGAATAAATTGTTGTTCTGTACCCAAATGACCGCGTCGCTCATAAATATCGGTGTCAATCTGAGCTCGTCTTCCGATTTGTTCAGCTTGAATTTTCTGTTGTTCCTTGGTAACATGGATAAAGTCCTTATAATCTTCACTTTCTTTGTCAATTTCTATTGTCGAAAGGTCAAAACGTTTGAGCGTAACACCAAAATCTTCAGAAAAATGAGGTGTCAGTTTTGCTTGAATAAGGTCGCTTATCTCTGCAATCTTTCTTTCTATTTGCAAAACAGAAATACCGTTTTCGATAGGATAGTTGGTAACATACTCTTTGACCAACTTTTTGAGGTCATCACTTATTTGATTGCTAAATCTTTCAAGACTGAAATCGACCAATCTGTTGAGCTTTATAAACTGCTTCACGTCCGACAGGGTAAAAGTGATCTGTCCTCTTACTGCCACAGGAACTGTGAAATCAACAAATCGAGGGTCTGCCACGTCAAAGTATGGTACGCCAAACTTTATCTGATTGTTGCCCTGCAAATTGAAGAAATAAACTTCGGCAGGAAAAGGCGAAGAGCCTCCAAATGCTGCCCCCACAATGCTTGAAAGCACCGGAAAGTTGGCAGTCTTTATCGTATCTTCATACGGACCTGTGATAAAATCCTGCAAGCTCTGGTCTTTCTGCTTGTAAACAAAGACACACATCTCTCCGTCTTTGACGTGCAGAGTGCTACCATATCGAATGGAGTTTTCTTTTGAAGTAGAGTTTAACTCTTGGTTGGTAGGACGCCATTTCCAAACAAGATAATCTTGTTTGGTCGCAGCGGATAACATCCATCAAACCGCCGTTCTTTCTATTAAATAGTCCCATAATTATTATTAATTTTTCTGTTTTTATACCAAACATAGTGATCGAACAGTCTTCGTCTTTGCGGTTCTGTTGCCGCAGTGATGCCATACTCGTCCAACAAATCGCCAATATATTGGTTGAATGTTTTATAATTGAAGTTCTTTCTCCATTTTGAAGCGGGGAGCTTTTCGGTTGCGTACTCAGGTAAATGTTTTTTTACAACACTATCATAGATTGAGTAATCATCTCTGTTGTATAAAAAAGTATTGTGATAACAACAATACTTTGAAGCAAAAGAGTATAGTTTGACAGGGCATTTGCTAATAATATCAGAAACCAACGATACATCGCCTCTTGCAACTCTCGCATCAAAATTTATGCTTGTGATGATTTCTGCGAGAGTGTACAAGTTGAAAAAATGCAAGTTGGTTGAGTTAGTGAAGTCTATGACAGCAATTTTGCACGCAACATCTTCAATGGTTTTATTATTAGGATATTTTTTCAGAACATCTTCAATTAACTGATATTCTTTTCCGTATTTATCGTCGGAGAGAACATCATTATGAGCTTCATGCAAGTCTTTCGACCTTAATACTATATTATTCATCTATTTCACGATTTATTTTGTTGTTTGTCTTAAATGAATGATACAATTTGATACACTATATATTTTGCATCTCATCTTAATCAAAAAAAACTAAGCTGCCTAAAGTTGCTACGGTAGCAACCACTTTCCTGAGCTTTCTTGAAAAGAACTTGCTTTTCTTTTTCGGTCAATACTCCGTCTGCCAATGCAGCGTCAATCAATTCTTCTAATTTTTCGTTATACATAAAACGTGATTTTTTTATAATTAATACTAAGTTTACTTGACAAAAGGGCATAAAAAAACGTATGACTTATTCTTTCGATTAGTTTTAATGAAATTTTCCAGGTTTCATAGAATAATCAAATAAGCAAAAACGCTTTTATACTCTGTTATTATTGTACGGTGCTAAATTACTTGCTTGTTTTGTCCTCCTTTTTTATAAATTTCCCTAATTTGGCAACAAAGGTAAGAAAGTATTTTTGAATAGCCAAATATTTCTTCCTTGTATTGCTGTTTTTTTCAACATTATTCGCTTTTGTCAAAAAATCATATTGTCAATTTGTTTTGTTTGTATCTGTTATGGAATTGTTGTTCTTGTCCAAAATACTCATGCAGACCGAGAGAGTTGCCGCATATTGGTAGAGGCGATGTGTGGCAATCTCTCGAAGTGCATGTCTCTTCGGGCGTGTAGTGTGTGCTTTTGTGCCGCCCTACTTAGGAGTATTTTGGGTGTTTCTTCGTCCGTTTCCATATATACGTTGTGCAGATATATGGAATACGGACAGAAGATAAAGTCATTGAGAGTTGTAAGAGATGTATTGACGTTCATTAGTTTTTGTCTTTTTTCGTTTCGTTGTTTTTTTTGTTGTGGTTGATTATTGCGTTGAGGCGTTTTTCTCTTTGTGGTCGCTCGTCAAAGGGGTATTCGCCCCAGCCTTGTTCGGTTTTGTTCTTGCTGATTATTTCGTCAAACCAATAGTTGTAGTGCTCTATGCTTATTATGCACAGGTCTTTCATCTGATGAATGAGTGCGGCGACCGATATGCCGTAGGTTGTGTGCAGGTCTATGGCTTCTTCCAAGGTGATGAAGTCTCGCTGTGAGCCTATCTCTTCAATCAGCGTTGCTCGCGGAAGTAGGAAGCAGGCTGCAAATTGGTTGCACAGTCGTTCGGGATCGTCGCTTGGGGAGATTGTCAGCAGCAGGTGTCCGAGTTCGTGCAGCAGGGTGAAGCGTGTGCGTTCGGAAGTGGTCAGGCTGCGGTCGATGTTCAGCACAATGAGCGGGTATTTCTCTTCGCCCCATGTACTCAGTCCGAGGATTTCTTTCGGCAGGTCGGCTTCCATGACCTTTATGCCTTTTCTCTCAAACAGACGACAAACACTTGTTATTGCTCCGTTGCCAAGCTGCCAATGTTCTCTCAGAGACAGGGCGGCTTGTTCGGCTTGCTGTTGATTGGCGACCGAAAAGCCTTGCAGTGGATTGTGAAATGCGGTTATTATCTGAGCTTGCTTCTCGGAGTTGATGTATCTTTCGGCAAGGTAGGTGAGGGTGTTTTGAAGTTGCTTTTCTTCTTCGGAAGAAAGGGGTTTGTTCGAGGTTGAGCGAAGTGCCGGCATATCTATTGTGAAACCTTTGTTCTTGAAGTATTCGGGGCTTACTACCAAGGCTTTGGCTACTTTGTCAAGGGAGCTTTCGCGAGGGCTCATTCGTCCTGTTTCATAGTTGCTCAGGCTCTGCCGAGAGACAATCCTGTCACAAAGAACCGACAGCTCTTCTAAGCTCAAACCTGCGGCAAGTCTTGCACTTTTCAATCGCTCTGCACAAAATTCTTTCTTCATCGGTGCTTATTTTTGTTTACAAAATTACGATAGTTTTCTTAAAGTGTAAACAAATTCTCGGATTTTTTCGTCTTTTTCTTTCTTTTTGGCGTTTTCAGCCTCCTGAAATAGTGCTAAAATCGGTGTTTAATTGTTTTAGTATCAGTGTTTTGCATACGGACAAAACAAAACGCTGTTTTTGTATCGCAAAATGGCGTTTTACGGAGGATAAAACGGCGTTTTATGGTGAGCAGAACGCCGTTTTATTGTGCTGCATACTTTGCCGCAATGAGCAAAAAGCGTACCTTTGCAAATTGAAACAGATAAAAAGCAAACAAAATGAATGTTATTCGCACTTTTTCTCACAAGGCACTTTTTCCTGTGCTGATATTGGCGTCTTGTTGTGTTACCCTGCCGGCTTTTTTTAAGAGTTTTTCGTTGTTTCTTTTATTCTTGGTGCTTGTTTTGAGCGGTGAGCTGTTCTCTTGTAAGTACAAGCTCAAAAGCATTCTCCGATTTGACAATCCTTTGTTGTGGCTTGTCGGTCTTTATCTGCTCTATTGCGTTGGTATGCTTTGGACTAAGGACTTAAAGCTCGGATTTGACGACTTGGTAATCAAGCTGCCGATGTTGGTTGTGCCTGTGTTGTTTTTGTTTGTTCCAAAGCGAATGCTTGTACGCAGGAGGTTGTGGTTGTATGCTTTTGCTTTTGTGTGCGGATTGGTGGTTTTTGAACTTTTTTTGTTTGCAAAGGCTGTGATTGCAGGGGGTGGCATTGCCAATATATTGAGGACTTACGGCGTTTGTCTGCACCATACTTACAGAGCTTTGGCGTGCGACATGGCTTTGATTGCACTCTACAAGATGCCTTTGACAAGGCTGTTTGCTTGGTCGGCAAAGCGTTCTGCCATTGTTAGGTTTGTTCTCATGGCTTTGCTTAACTTTTTTGTGGCAACGATGTATTCGCGAATGGGTTTCTTCTTGTTGCTTGTTGCCGACGCTCTGATAGTGATTGATACTCTCTTTGTGCGTAAGGTGTATGGGGAAACTGTGGCAATGTTGGTGATAATACTGCTTACAATCGGCTTGACTTTCAGCAACGAGAGGTTCGGAAAAAGATACAAGACAATACATGAGTTGGAAAACCAAAAGAAAGACACAAAGCCGAAAGCCGACAGACCTCTCATATATTCAAATGCACTCAATTTGATTGGTCAAAATCCGATTTTGGGAGCTGGTACGGGTGATGTGAAGCAGGTGATGAACGATTTGTATAAAAGCCACGGAATAACAGAGGGCAACCTCAATCCTCACAATCAGTTTTTGCAGACGGCAATCGCCCTCGGCTGCGTCGGCTTGTTGCTTTTGCTGATGATTTATTTTTGTTTTGCTTTGCGGTTGTTTGACAGGGGAGCTTGGCTTTTGGTGTCGGCGGTTTTGCTTTCGGCGGTTTGTATGCTTACCGAGAGCGTCTTGGAGCGGCAAATGGGCGTTCACCTGTGTGTCTTTGCATATTGTTGGTTTAATATGATGACAACAAAAAAGAGGAGCTGCAAAAGCAACTCCTCTTTTTGTTTTTGAGGCTTGCAAAAAAAGAGCCTTTATTCTTCTTCGTTGTTGTCTCTTGTGTCCGCAATGTCTCCGATGTCTGAATAGTCTCCGTGTATCAACACAAATTTCTCTTTTCCGTTCTCGTCCTCTTCCGATTCTCCTCCGACAATATCTTCGTCGGCTTTGGAAAGTCCGAATGCCTCTTTTTCAAATTCTTCTTCCGAAAAATTGGTGTCAATAACCAAATCGACTTTTACCATATATACTGCATCGTCTGTTTCCAATGGTACAACGTAAAGAATGGAGCCGTCGGGTTTTGTTATCTTTTGTGCAGCTTCGGCGTAACCTTCTCCATACTTTTCGTCAAACGCATCTCGTGCTTCTTGCGGCAGTTTGTCGTAGCTCTTAATCAAATGTTTTTTGTTTTGTGCTTTCATCTGTCGTTCTCCAAATTTTTTGCAATAATACGGAGTTTGATTATATTGAAAGCATGTTTTGAAGTTTTTTTTTGGAAGTTTTTTCTCATTGAGTTGTGTATCAGCAGGATAAAAATAAGATTTTATCGGATTACATTGATTGAACCTTTGAATATTTTGCAATTTGAGCCTTGTTTTATTGCCAAATTGTAGAAATAAACGCCTTGCGGAATGCCTTGTGCGTCCCAGTCGTTTTGGTATCCGCGTACATTGAAAATCACTTTGTTGTTTCGGTCAAAAATAATCAGCTCGTTGTCGGGGTAGTCTTCAAGGTTGTGAATGGCAAAAAAGTCGTTTACTCCGTCATTGTTGGGAGTTATCACATTGGGTATGCGTATCTTGATTGCGGGAGGGGTTTCGATTGGTTTGGTTTCTGCTTTTGTGATTTCGGCAGTTTGAGCGGGCTGTTCGACTTTTGGTTTTTCTTCGCTCTTTTTTGCTTCGGACTGAGCGGGTTTACTCTCCGGAGCTGCGAGGGCTTGTGCGGCAGCCGGAGCTTGGACAATAGGTTCGGTGATTGTAGCTTGAGCAGGTTCGTCAGAGGCTTGTGCAATGAGGGTGTCGGCAGAAAGAGAGGTTGCTTTGCTGCTTTGCTCTTCGGTAAGGAGAGCATGATTGTCGCAAAAGGCGGTCGGCTCTTCCTGCATGAGTATGGTGGTCGTTTCGGCAGGGGTTTGAGTAAGCTGTTGCGGCGTTTGGTCGTATGACAAAATGAGATAGCCTCCTGCAAACAATCCGGCAGCACTTGCAATGCCAATCAAGCTCTTGCCGAGAGTTGAGATGCCCTTGCCGACTTTTGCAACCGAGTTGGCAGCATTGGCTGAGCTTTGAGCATTTGCCGCCGAAGAAGCGTCCATTCTTGCCTCCAAGCGTTGCCAAAGCTCCGGCGAAACTTCCTCGGTGTCGTTTTCTAATTGTTGTTTGAATAATTCCTCTATGTCCATACTCAATGTTTTCTTCTGTTTTCAATATCCGTCAAATAAAGTTTGAGCTTTTGCTTTGCTCTATATACCAATGTTTTTACCACGTTGGCGTTTGTTTTGAGTTCTTTGGCGGCTTCGGCGTATGAATAGCCGTCGATGACAATCATGTTGAAGACCGTCTTTTGTCTTTCGCCAAGGCTGTCCAAGGCTTCGTAGAGTTCTTCTTTTGAAAACCTTGCCGACACTTCCTCATTGCCGGTTTCGTCTGCAAAGTTCTCTATCGGTTCGTGGCTTATTGTGATTGTGTTTCGTTGATAGACCGAAAGACAGTTGTTAATCATCACTTTCCTTAGCCAACCCTCAAAGCTGCCCCTGCCGTCGTAGGAGGAAATTTTGGAAAACGCACGAATAAAACCGTCAATCAGGTTGTCTTCCGCCTCAGCCCTGCTTGAAGAGTAACGCCTGCACACGGCAGCCATCGAATTTTTGAATTGCTCAAAAATCTTATGCTGTGCCTGCTTGTCGTTTTGGCAACAAAGCCGTATCAGTTCGTCGATTTTATCCTTGTTTTCCTCCATTTTTCACAAGCATAGACAGAGAAAAATCGAAAAAGTAAACACTTTGGAACAAAAAAATTTCAATTTATCGTAAAAACTGTGCTTGTTGTTTTGTTATCTTGCTCAAACACAAGAGTATAACAGCCTTTCGGTAAATTGATGTCAAGTTGTGAAATTTGGCTGAAAGCAGCTGCTTTTTCGTTTTGAACCATGCGTCCGAGGCTGTCAAGGATAATGATGCGGGCATCGGAAGTGGCTCTCGGGTGTTCAACATTCAGCTTAGCTTTACAAGGGTTCGGAAAGACTTTGAGAGCTTTGCTTTGAGGCTTTGGGGTGTTTAATCCCACAGCCTGACGGTCGCCCATTGCCATAATGTAATCGCCTTTACGCAAAGCAACAGAGATGTATCCCGACGAGGAAGTCGGACGCTCAAAATCTACCATTTCCCATTCGGAAAGAGCATCGGGACGATAAAACAGAAGAAGAGAATCGATGTTTGAGTAAGATGTCAAAAGAGAATTGTCAAACGCCGCCTCCGAACCTGATGCCTCAAAATAAAATCGGGCTTCTATGTCGGCTTTGTCAAGGTTTATGCCCTCAACTGTCCAATAGTGTTTGTCGGAAAAGCGTTGTACACCATGCTTTTGCACATCTTGCTTTTCGCCAAGCCAATTTAACACTGCTCTCACAACAATGGTGTCGGTGCAGTTGCGAACAAAGATGCGGAAATGGGAGTTGTCAAACTTGTACAGACCATCTTGGTCAATCGTTTTGTAAGAATCGGTTGTCAAATCGAAGAACTCTTCGTCCATGTCCAAAAAGGCGGCAATAGGGGTGAAGGGTAGAGAAAACGTATGCTCTTGATTGTTTCCGTTGTCTATGATTTGGCGTTTGCAAGTGTTGAAATCTTTGTCCATAAAGGTTATTGGAAGACGGATATGTGCTGCCGCTACATTGTCGTTGTGCAGAGTGCGAGATTGGATTTGTATTGTGGCGGAGTTTTCTTGCGGAGTGAAGCGACTGATACAAAAGTGGTGCAGAACGGTATCAAAAACATAGTAGTTGAAAAAGTCAGTCAGGTCGATACCCGAGTATGCCGACAGACTGTCTCTCATTATAGGCGAAGAGACATTGGCAAAGGCAAAGTCCGAAAGCAGCTTCCTTACCGACGAATAGAAAAGGCTGTCTCCCATATAGGCTTTGAGGCTCATTGCAACCAAAGCTCCCTTGTCGTATATGGTGGAAGAGTAGGTCAGAGTGCTGTCTGCTCCGTACAAAGGGAACACCCCTTCGGTGCGAGGCAGGGTTTTCAAAACGCTTTCGGCTTTTTTGCGGAAGTGATTTTTGGCATAGTCCGCTCCATACATTGCTTCCAAATTGAGTTTCTCGGTAAAGGTGGTCCAACCCTCGTTAATCCACATATCGCCCGCCGTTTGGCAGGTAATAAGATTGCCAAACCACGAATGGCCGAACTCATGCACTATGACAGATTGAGAATTGTCGGAAAAAGATGCTGCGAGCGAATGAGTCAAACTTATATTGTCCACATGCTCCATGCTTCCCTGTGTGGTGGTGCAGTATCCCACCCGATTGAAAGGAAACGCCCCAAAGCATCTTTCCATGTTTGCAAATGCAGAATCGAACATCTCGAAGTTGCGATACACCTGCGCACTGTCCGAAGCAAAGTAATACACCTGTAAAGGGATAGTTCCGTTTTGAGACACCAAATCCCTCTCCAACAAATCGAAGTCGGCAATGGTCATGCTTGCCAAGTAGGTGGGTATGGGCTGCGAAAGCGTCCAATGGTATGTGCAACAATCTTCGCTATATGATACAGAGTCCTGACGTCCCGAGCATACAGCTCTCACGTTGTTGTTTGTGGTGATGTGAAACTTGAATGTGGCTTTGTCGGTAAAGCTGTCGTTGCAAGCAAACCAACTTCTGCCGTATGTGTGAGGAAAGTCGGCAAAGGCAACTCCCAAGGTATATATAATATGTGGCTCATAGTGAATGCCGCCCCAAGCATAAGGTTCGAGAACCTGCCCTCCGTTGTAATAGACTTCCACTTCTGCAACCGAATTGGCTGTAAGGTAATCAGGAAGAGCAAGGTGTATCTTGTTTGCATCATAAGAAAAGCCGACAGATTGAGAATTGACCCTTACCGAATCGACATTGTGGTTTTTCAAATCTAACGAAAGAGAATCGAAAACATTAGACGAAAGCCTCAGGGTGATTTTTGTGTGTCCGATGTGCCGATTGGCTTGAAGGTGATTGACGTCCAAGAAAATCTCATACTCACAAACGTCATACAAAGTGGTCTGTGCTTTGAGCGAAGAAAGCAATCCGCAGCAGCACATAAGGCAAAGAACTATCAGGAAACTTAATTTGTTTGTTTTCATCTTGAATCCGATTTTTGTTGTTTGGAATGCAAAGTTACAAAAAACACGAACAAAAACAAAAAAGGCTGTCTTCAAACACTGAAAACAACCTTTGTCCGAGTGACCAAGCCGGGGCTCGAACCCGGGACCCCATCCTTAAAAGGGATGTGCTCTACCTGCTGAGCTACTTGGTCTGCCAAATGCGAGTGCAAAGGTACAACATTTTCCTAAATTGACAAATTTTTTCGCCTAAAAAAAGCAGTTGTTTTGTCAAAGTGCTGAAACACACACTTATAATCTTTCGTCGGATTGGTTCGTAAGGCAACAAAAACGCTCTCTTTTCTGCAAATACAGAGCCTTTGTGAGCGAAAAAGCTCTTGCCGATTGAGCTAAAACCACAAAAAAACGCCGTTTCTTTAATCGGAAAACGGCGTTCAGTGTATTGAATTGAAAAATAAATATTATCAGAACTTGGAACTCAACCAGCGATAGAGGTCGTTGCCGTTGGCATATATCAACAGGGTAAACAGAAGTATCATTCCGATTGTTTGAGCTCTTGCAAGGAATTTGTCGCCGGGCTTTTTGCCGGTAATCATCTCCCAAAGCACAAACATGACATGACCTCCGTCCAAGGCAGGTATTGGAAGTATGTTCATGAAAGCAAGTATGATTGAAAGGAATGCGGTCATGTTCCAGAACATTATCCAATTCCATTCGGACGGGAACATAGAACCTATCGCTCCGAAGCCTCCGAGCTGTGATGCTCCTTCTTTTGTGAAGACCAACTTGAATTGTTTGACATAGCTTGTGAGGGTTTCGCAGCCTTGAACGATACCCGCAGGCACCGACTCAAAGATGTTGTATTCTGTTTTCTCGGTCTTGTATATCAATGCGGGATTTTTGCACACTGCTCCGATTTTTCCGTCTGCTCCCAAGGCAATGCGTGCCGTCTGCTCTTTGCCCGAGCGATAGAAGGTAAGCTCTATTTCTTGTCCCTGCTTGTTTGCAATCTCTTTTACAAAGTCAGAGAACGAGACAGTGGCAACTCCGTTGAGTGCCGTGATGCTGTCGCCAACTTTCATGCCGGCTTTTTCGGCTGCACTGCCGATTGCGAAGTTGTCGATGACAAAAGGAAATCGCGGTGTGGCAAACTGTGTGGTTTGTGAGGCGAGCATTTGTTTTGCAAAGTCTTTCGGAATGTCTATGTTGTGCTTCTTGCCGTCTCTTATGACGTTTACCTGCTTGGTGTCGTCCAAAAGGATTTGTTCCAAGGCGTCGGAAAGCTGTGTTACGGGCTTGCCGTCAATTCCCACAATGATGTCTCCGTTTCTAAAACCGTTTTTCAGTGCCGTTTCGGTATAGTCATATCCTTGGGTAACGTTTTGCATAGGCAGGGTTTCCTTTCCCCACACAAAGAGCATGGCAGAAAAGATTACTATCGCACCTATGAAGTTCATCAGTACGCCTCCCAAAACTATGAGCAACCTTTGCCATGCTTTCTTGCTGCGATATTCCCATGGTTGAGGTTCTGCCGGAAGGCTGTCTGCCGAAGTGTTGCTTTCATCTATCATTCCGGCAATGGAACAATAGCCTCCCAAGGGAAGCCAACCTATGCCCCATTCGGTTTTTTCGGGGTGTTGAGAAAACTCTTCGGGAGCTTGGCGGCTGAAAAAGCTGAAATGCCATTTTCCGTCGTACTTCTTTGCTCTCAAAAGCGAAAAGTATGGGTTGAAAAAGAGGTAAAACTGTTCTACTCTCGTCTTAAAAAGTCTTGCAAACATGAAGTGTCCCAACTCATGTATGAAGACAAGAAACGAAAGACTGAGGATAAGTGCTAAAATCTTCATTGTGTTTTTCTGTGTCTTATAATTGTTTTTGTAATTCTTCTCTTACTTGTCGGTCGGTGTCAAAGTAGTCCTCCAAACCTGCATTCTGCACAAAGCAGAACGAACTCATGGCTTTCTCTATTATGTCTGCAATCTGAGTAAAGCGGATTTTTTCTTCCAAGAATGCCTGCACCGCAACTTCGTTTGCCGCATTCATTATTGCAGGAAGGTTCCCTCCTCTTTCGGCAGCTTCGTATGCAAGGCGTAAACACGGAAAGCGTTCGGTGTCTGCCCTCTCGAAAGTGAGAGTTCCCTGCTCAAAGGGGTTGAAGGGCTGAGTGCTGTTTGGCAAGCGTTCGGGATAGGTCAGTGCATACTGAATCGGCAGACGCATATCGGGAACTCCGAGTTGTGCTTTGAGGCTTCCGTCCTCAAACTCCACCATGGAGTGGATTATACTTTGAGGGTGAACGACCGCTTTGATGTTTTCGGGTTCTACTCCGAAGAGCCAGCGTGCCTCAATCATCTCCAAGCCTTTGTTCATCATGCTTGCCGAGTCTATTGTTACCTTTGGACCCATCGACCAGTTGGGGTGTTTGAGTGCTTGGGCAAGTGTAACTTCTCTCATCTGTTCTCGGCTCATTTGTCTGAACGGTCCGCCCGATGCTGTGAGGTAAATGGTCTTTATCTTGTTGTCATATTCGCCGTTTATGCACTGAAAAACTGCCGAATGTTCGGAATCGACCGGCAGAACGGCAACTCGTTTTTCCAAAGCGAGACGACTGATATATTCTCCGCCGACAACAAGAGTTTCCTTGTTGGATAGTGCTATTGTTTTGCCGCTCTCGATTGCCTTTACGGTAGGGCGAAGTCCCGCAAAGCCCACCACGGCAGTCAGAACGACATCGACGCAATCCAACTGCACCACATCGTTTATAGATTCGCTGCCTGCAAAGACCTTTGTGTCCGTATCTTTTAGTGCCTGCTTCACATCGGAATAGTAATCCTTGTTTGCAATGACAACACAGTTTGGTTTGAATTTGAGGGCTTGGCGAACCAATTCTTCCCAACTGCTGTTGGCTGTGAGAACTTCGGCAGAGAGAATGTCGTCGTGCTGACTTATGACGTCCAAGGCTTGTTTTCCTATCGAGCCTGTTGAACCTATGATGGCAATTCTTTTCTTTTGTTTCATTTTTGTGTGTTTCGCAAGTTTGTTCCCCACATTAGTTTGTTTCTTATTGCAGAGAAGAAGCTGTTGTTCTCCATTCTGAGTAGTTTGATTGAGTTTTCGGCTTTGGTTATCTTCACTCTGACGGGAGAATGAAGGCTGTGGCTTTGAGAATCCAAGTGAAGGCTGATACAACCTTTCGATTTGGAGATTACAAACTCTATTGTGCTGCTTTCGGGAATGATAAGAGGACGATGGGTGAGGTTGTGGGGAGAAATGGGAGTGAGACATATACATTTGGATTCGGGACTTATGATAGGACCTCCGCAACTCATCGAATAGGCTGTTGAACCCGTCGGAGTTGCAGCAATCAATCCGTCGGACGAATAGGTGCTTAAATATTCTCCATCGACAAATACTTCCGTTTCCAACAGTTCCGAGGGCGACAAACTCCTTATGCACACTTCGTTGAGGGCGTATCCTCGGCTTGCTCCTTCGTTCCACTCTGCCTCCAACAGACTGTGTCGCTCTGTTTTGAACTGTCCGTTTTCCAATTTGTCCAACAATTTGTCGCAATCTTGCTTTCCTACGCTTGTAAGGAAACCCAAGTGTCCCAAATTGATGCCCAAAACAGGTATGTCGAACGTTTGACAAATCGAAAGGGTGTCCAAAAGTGTTCCGTCGCCTCCCAACGAAAACAATATGTCGGCTCGGAGTTCGGATTGTTCTTTTTGTGAAAACGTTTTGAAACAGTACGATTGTGAAAGCGGCATGTGCATTATGCTCTCGTTGAGAAAATCTTCCTCAATCAAAATTTCTCCGCTACGCACCGCAATCTGTCGAAACAAATTATCGACACACTCATGGTCTTCGCTCTTTATATTTTTCCCAAATACGGCAACTCTCATTGTCAAGTATTGTTCAAAATAAACCAAAAAGGGATTATTCTTCCATGCTTTTTGAACACTGAAAGACACAATCGCCGCAGCTTGAAAGCTCTCCTTTCAATCTTCGCTTGATAAGGTCTCCCAAGTTGTCTTTTAGTTCTTTTATGTCGCTCTTTGCCAAGACCTCTTCACAGAAAGCATACATTAACAGCATCTTTGCACTTCTGTCGCTTATGCCTCGGGTTTTGAGGTAAAACAAAGCCTCTTTGTCGAGTTGTCCGACGGTCGCTCCGTGAGAGCATTTGACGTCATCGTTGTATATTTCGAGAATCGGGCGAGTGTTAATCTTGGCTTTGTCGGTCAGTTGCATATTCTTGCTGCTTTGAAGAGCCACAGTGCCGCGAGCATTGTAATCAACCAATATATGCCCTTCAAAATCGGCTCTTGCAACATCGTCCGCAATTCCTTTGAAAAGCTGATGTGAGGTGCAGTTTGCGACCTTGTGCCATACCTTTACTTCGGTTGAGGAGTGCTGTTGCTTGTCCATAAGGAACAATCCGTTCAAATCTGCCGTTGCTCCCTCTTGTTCAAAGGTTACGTTGAGCTTGTTTGAAATTCTTTTGCCGTTCAGGCTCAAACCAAAGGTGCGAAGAAAAGCATCTTTGCCCAAAACAAATTCTACATCGGTGTCGATGGAAGACAAATCGTTGATGTTTTCCAACTTGTAGTAGTCAAATTTTGCTCCGTTTCCGAGTTCGACAAACAGCTTGTTGTGCAATGTGCAGGCTGTTTCGGGGGTCGAATCGTCGCAATGCAAGAGTTTGAGAGATGCACCTTCACCTATCTTTATTCGGTTGAGACTTTGAGCGTTTGCTTTACCGCTCATCATGTTTTGAATTTGCAAAGGCATTGTTATTTCGCAACCCTTGGCAACTTCTATGTTTAATCCCTCCGAGGTAGTCTCTATTTTGATTTTGTCCGACAGCTCTTCCGGAAGTTGTATTTCCCTTTGAGGCAGTCCGTCCGCCTGAGAAATTTTTACGGTGTTCAATTCGGGACAATTACAGCCCGAGACATCGAAATACTTATTCGGTTTCATTATTTATCTGCCTTTTCAAGTTCTTGCCTTATCCACTCATAGCCTTTTTCTTCCAAGTCCAAAGCCAACGACTTGTCGCCGCTTTTGACTATTCTGCCCTCATAAAGCACGTGAACGAAGTCCGGAACAATGTAGTCGAGCAATCGTTGGTAGTGAGTGATGACAACGGTGGCATTATCCTTGCTTTTGAGAGCATTGACGCCGCCTGCAACAATTCGGAGTGCATCAATGTCAAGACCCGAGTCCGTTTCGTCCAAAATAGAGAGCGTAGGGTTGAGCATAGCCATTTGAAAAATTTCGTTTTTCTTCTTTTCTCCACCCGAAAATCCCTCATTGACAGAACGATTTGCCAAGTTGCTGGTTAGTTGCACCACTTTCTTCTTCTCTTCCATTAGTTGCAAAAACTCTTTTGCCCCCATAGGGTCGAGACCGCGGTATTTGCGTTGCTCATTGATTGCTGTACGCATAAAATTCGTGATGCTCACTCCGGGAATTTCCACAGGGTATTGAAAACCGAGGAAGATGCCTTCGGCAGCACGGGCTTCAACAGGCAGAGAAAGTAGGTCCTTGCCCTTAAACAACACTTCGCCTTTGGTAACGGTGAAAGTGTCTTTGCCGGCAATCACCGAAGCCAACGTACTCTTGCCATTGCCGTTAGGACCCATGATTGCATGAACCTCACCGCTGTTAATGGTCAAATTAACTCCCTTGAGAATTTCTCTTTCTCCTATCTTAGCGTGTAAATCTCTTATTTCCAATAAAGCCATAAGTCAATAAAAATTGGTCAAACTCAAAGAATTTGCAATATTACGAAAAAAATGTCAAAGCAGACCAAGACAACTCAAAAAAACTGCCTGCTTTGGCAAAAAGGCAGGCAGAAATAAACACTATCAAAAGAAATATCAACACATTACTTCATCGCACAAAATTGATTGCATCTTGCTTTGCAGTAGTGATTGTTCCGATGTTGAATTTGTCTTTGAGAACCGAAAGAACGTTCTTGCTCAAAAAGGCAGGCAGGGTGGGACCCAAGTGAATGTTTTTCACGCCAAGGGAGAGTAAAGCCAACAGTACCACCACTGCCTTCTGCTCATACCAAGCTATGTTGAAGGTTATCGGAAGGTCATTTATCGTTTTAAGCCCCAATGCCTTCCTCAATTCGTCCGCAATCACAATGAGCGAATAGCAATCGTTGCACTGACCTGCGTCCAACACCCTCGGAAACTCTCCGTTTGGGGTTAGGGCGAGCTTGTTGTAGCGATATTTGGCACAGCCTGCGGTCAAAATAAGACAGCTTTTGTCAATCTCTTGTGCAAAGTCGCTGTAATACTGTCTCGAAGTGTGTCTTCCGTCGCAACCTGCCATGACAACAAATCGTTTAATCACACCTTTCTTGACTGCATTTACTATACGGTCTGTAAGTATGCTCATTTGGTGATGAGCAAATCCGCCGACAAGTTTGCCTTTCTCCAACTGCTCGGGAGGGTTGCACTTTTGAGCCGCTGCGATTATTTGAGAAAAATCTTTCTTTCCGCTCACGGGGTCTTTGGTAATGTGAGTTGCTCCTTCCAATCCGCAAGAGCCGGTAGTGAAGATGCGTTTCCGATAAGAACTCTCGGCTTTTGGCGGAACGATACAGTTGCTTGTAAAGAGTATAGGTCCGTTAAACTTGGCAAATTCTTCTTGTTGTTTCCACCAAGCGTTGCCATAGTTGCCCTTGAAGTGGCGAAACTTTTTGAAATAGGGGTAATAGTGGGCGGGCAGCATCTCCGAGTGAGTGTAAATGTCAATTCCTTTTCCCTCGCTTTGCTCCAAAAGTTCTTTGAGGTCGGAAAGGTCGTGTCCCGAAATCAATATACCGGGACGCTCTCCCGCAGAGAGTTCGACGAAAGTCATCTCAGGATACCCGAAAGAAGATGTGTTTGCCTTGTCGAGTAACGCCATGGCTTTGACTCCCGTCTGTCCAACTTGCAAGACCGTGCCGAGCAACTCTTCGACCGAAACTTCCTCACGAGTTTTGCAAAGAGCGTCCTCAATTTGGGCATAAATGCTTTCTTGTTCAAAGCCCAAGGCTCGTGCATGCTCGCAGTATGCTGCCGCTCCCTTTACTCCGTATATTATAAGTTGTTTCAAACTTCTGATGTCTTCATCTTTTTCCCACAGAATGCAGACCCTTTCTCTTGTAACATTTGCCGAACAGTTGAAAGAGGGACAATCGTCGCTGTCGGCTTTGTTTGCCATTTCCGACAACTCCGAGAGTTTCTTCCTTACTGCATAAAGTTTTTCACAAACGGCATCTTGGTCAAAGTTGGCGTTGGTTATGGTCGAAAACAATCCGTCAGTGATTAACCTGCTTGCTGCCAAATCGCCCGCATTCTTCTGTCTAAGATAGTTGTTTGCTGCCGCAAGCTCAATAATGTCAAAAATCAAATCGTCAAACAATGAAGACAAATCTTCGCTTTTGCCGCAAACACCTACCGACACACAGCCTGTGTTTTTTGCCGTCTCTTGGCACTGAAAACAAAACATAACAATACAATTTATTTTAGTTTTACAATTTTTCTCGATTGCACCAATCGAAAAGCCGTTTCCGTTTTGGAAAAGACACAAATCAAACACCCTGCCAAGGCAAAAGTTCACAAGGATTTACAAAACGCCGTTTTATTTTTGCAAAACGCCGATTTGTGAGTAAAAAAACGGCGTTTTAATCACTTCAAAACGGCGTTTTATTTCGGTCTTTTCAATATATCTGAAAATCAATCTCTTGCAAAGGAAATAATTGATGCTTTGTTTCGATAATTTCGTTTCTTTGGTTTTTTGTATCTTTGCACCGAAAAATTTAGAATGGAATTGCGATGAAGTATTTGGAAACAGACAAGAAGTATAAGCGATATACGATAACGACCGCTTTACCCTACGCAAACGGACCCGTCCACATCGGACACTTGGCGGGAGTGTACGTTCCGGCAGACATTTATGCACGTTACTTGCGTTCTATGGGCGAGGAGGTGATTTTAATTGGCGGAAGCGACGAACATGGCGTGCCTATAACAATCAAGGCTCGCAAAGAGGGTGTCTCGCCTCAGGATATAGTCGATAGATACCACAATACGATAAAACAATCTTTTGAAGAGTTCGGTATTTCTTTCGACATTTATTCGCGAACGACCTCAAAGACTCATTACGAAACAGCATCGGACTACTTCAAACGCCTCTATGAGGAGGGCAAGTTTGTGGAAAAAACTTCCAAACAATACTACGACCCCGAAGCAAAGACCTTTCTTGCCGACAGATACATAACAGGAACTTGTCCTCACTGCGGAAACGAGAAAGCATACGGCGACCAATGTGAGGCTTGTGGTACTTCACTTGCCGCAACCGACCTTATCAATCCCAAATCGGCACTTTCGGGAGCAGAACCCGAGCTTAGAGAAACCAAACACTGGTACTTGCCGTTGGAAGAGTACGAACAATTTATGAGAGAGTGGATTTTGGAAGGACACAAAGAGTGGAAAACCAACGTTTATGGTCAGTGCAAGAGCTGGATTGACCAAGGCTTGCAGCCGCGTGCGGTAACAAGAGACTTGGACTGGGGAGTAAAAGTGCCGCTGCCCGATGCAGAGGGAAAAGTCCTCTATGTGTGGTTCGATGCTCCCATAGGATATATCTCCTTTACCAAAGAACTCATTCCAAGCGATTGGGAAAAATGGTGGAAAGACCAAGATACCAAATTGGTTCACTTTATCGGCAAGGACAACATAGTCTTTCACTGCATCATTTTCCCTGCAATGTTGACGGCTGACGGTAGTTACATTTTGCCGGACAACGTTCCTGCAAACGAGTTCTTGAATTTGGAGGGCGATAAAATCTCTACGTCGCGAAATTGGGCGGTGTGGTTGCACGAATACCTCAAAGACTTCCCGGGAAAGCAAGATGTGTTGAAGTATGTCCTCTGTGCAAATGCACCCGAAACAAAAGACAATGACTTTACTTGGAAAGATTTCCAGACGAGAAACAATAGCGAATTGGTGGCTATTTATGGCAACTTTGTCAATCGAACAATGGTTTTGACGCATAAGTACTTTGAGGGCAGAGTTCCTCAAAGGGGAGAGTTGAACGACTTGGATATTCAAACCATTGAACAAATCAGGCAATTCCCCGAAAGAATTGGTCGCTCGATTGAACAATATCGTTTCAGAGAAGCTCTTAACGAGATGATGAACCTTGCAAGGGTAGGAAACAAATACCTTACCGAAAACGAGCCTTGGAAAACTATCAAGACAGATGCTTCTCGCACTGCAACCGTTCTCAATATTTCTTTGCAGATATGTGCAAACCTTGCCGTGCTTTCTGCTCCTTTCATGCCGATTGTGGCAGCAAAATTGTCAGATATGCTGAATATGAAACAATTTGCATGGTTTGAGGCGGGAGCTTGCGATATGCTTGCCGAGGGTGCGGCAATCAAGCAGCCGACACTTCTCTTTGAACAGATAGATGACAAACAAATCGAACTGCAAATACAAAAACTTCAAGCGGCAAAGAAAGAGAACGAACTCAATCAGGCAAGCGTTGCTCCGCAAAGCGAAGATATTTCATACGATGACTTTTCCAAAATGGACATAAGGGTAGGTACTATTTTGGAAGCAGAAAAGGTTGCAAAGACAAAGAAACTTCTCAAACTCACTGTCGATAC
>SAMEA3663275__coassemble_149_pt1 | contig 20541 bp, 17 predicted proteins | sample SAMEA3663275__metabat2_low_PE_033 | metagenome-assembled genome bin SAMEA3663275 (sample SAMEA3663275) | pig gut metagenome | biome: pig gut; feature: pig-associated habitat; material: faeces | place: China | collected 2013 | reverse complement strand
CACCGGCATATTCGGACTTACTATCGCTCCATTGGTAAAAACGCCCACAGCATTACTGTTAATCACCTCCTGACCATTAAATTTCGCATTGCTAATCTGCACACCTCCCCCTGCAAAGTATCTGTTGAGCAAGGTATCTACCCTCATTCCCTGAACACCCGTAACACTCACCTGTGCAAATCCCGCAAAGCTCGCAACAAGGAACAATCCTAATACAAAAAGCCTCTTTATCATAATCTTAACTCTTTTGTTTAACAACTTAAATTCCGCAAAACGGCATAATTCCAAACAATGTGTAACCTTAATATAAGGACACTTCATATACTTTCTTTGTTTTGAAACATGCCCGTTTTTCAGTCTGCTAAATTACTACAAAAAAAGCGATTGAGCAAATTTGTCATCAAAAATTATTTTTGTACCTTTGCTCTGCAAATAGTCATAGTCAGAAAACAACATATTTGAATGAAAAATATAATGAAGAAAATACTGCTTGTATCGCTCATTGTCATCACTTTGGCATCTTGTATCGAGCAACCTCCCGTGCCAAAGCCCAAAACCTATTTGAGACTTGGCACACCCGAGCCTCAATATGTGCTTTTCCGAGACCAAACCATGCCTTTTGAGTTTGAATATCCCGACTATGGCAAAATAATTCCCATAAAAAGCGACGACAGAGCAAGCAAATGGTTCAACATCAGCTTCGATTGCTACGGCTTTGAGGCAAATGTGAGCTACATACCGATAAAAAACGACACCGCCTTGGCATATATGGTGAACGATTGCTACACATTTTTGGACAAACACAAGAAATTCTCGTCGGGAATTATCGAACAACAATACGAAAATACCGAAAAACGAGTATTCGGAACAGCGTTTGAAATCAAGGGAAGCGAAGTTGTTTCACCATATCAGTTCTATATCACAGACAGCAGCCGACATTTTTTGCGGCTTGCCCTTCACTGCAAAATAGCTCCAAACAACGACTCCCTGTCTGCCTACATCAAGCGAATACAAACAGACTTGGAGCATCTGATAAGCACATTCAGCTGGAAATGACGCCAAACGAATAAACCACAATGAGAGATGAAACGACCGATTTGCCTTTTTATTCTCTGTTTTCTTGCTCTTTGCATCAATGCTCAGCAAACCTACAAAAACATCGACCTTATCATCAAAGGCAATCTTATTCCCCTTGCCGACAATGGCTATGAGAAAGAAATGAACTCCGCTTCCGTAACCCCATATCTGAGAAATTACATTCCTTCAATCGAAATCGGGCTAAACAACACTTACTTTTTCGATTTCAGATACAGAGTTTTGTTATCAGAAAAGCAGATTGAGACAAGCCTTTCGGGAAATCCTCTGAGCTTAAACACAAAAACGACTGCACGACACCGCTGTTACTCCTATTCTGTGGCAGGCGGATACAATGTTTTGAAAAATCACCCTCGTCATGTGGCAAAAATTGCACTCGTTGCGGGAATTGTACAAAACAGAACGGAGAACTGCGAGAATAACACGGCAAGCAACAGCTACTTTTTCCAAATCGGCTCCGAAATATCGTACAGATACTTCCCGTGGAAGCACTTCGGCTTTGGTGCAAGCTACGAATTTTCTTACGCAAACGCCTACAACAAAGACCCTTTCATCAGTTGCTTCAATCTAAACATCAACCTCAGATTTTAAGACAATATTCCACTCAAATAAAACGGATTGTGTTTCAAAAAGTATGTCCGAAGAAGATTTAAGAGTAGCACACATCTTACGATAGATTCAAATCTTTGTTACAAGATAACTCCGACGTAATAACTATTTTTCCAGCAAAAAAAGATATTCATTATATTTACCATCTGAGTTAATCCATTCATTCGTCCACCGCATATTACTCATAACATTCTTTTTGTAATTTATTTCGCGAGCTGAAATAACTTTTCCATTAGAACAAAGAATGCTATTCAACTCCTCCTTTGTCGCTCGTCCCCCGGAGCCATAAGACAACAAAATATAATGAGAATTTGTTTGTTCTATTAACTCTTTTATCGCTTGCATCGCGATAAAATTTCCATAATCATTTCGTTTATACTCTTCAAAAATCGATGCAGAAATTGTATCTCGTGTATCCTCTCGTCTGTTAGCTTTGCCAAAAACTTGTGGTTTATCATTTAGAATGATAGTCTTCCAAATATGATAGTAGGCTGCATATCGCACCCTACTAGGTGGCATTTTCTCATTGTTTGAACCATACGGAGGATCTAAATACACTAAATCATGATATTCTTTCACTGCGTCAAAAACATCTTGTCTCTGCACTTTGTTATTTGTAGAAATATGATGTCTTCTGGGTATTTTCAAAAAAATGTCATTATATGAACGAGGCGACCAGCCTGACAAGTAAGCTGCATAATGTCCTAAAGTGTTATCAACAGCATCCATCGCAAGAATTAAACTTGACAATAATACACATTTATCTACCCATGGAAGGTTATAATCTTCTATTTTATCTCTTATTGCATCTAGTCGCATTGTATTTTTCATCTGAAATGGTTTCTTCCCTTCTTCATCTTCTCCTCCATAGTATTCAGAGAACCAGCCTTTATAGCCATGTAAAGAATTTAATTCGTCAATCATCGGCTGGTAATAAGAGTCCGGTTGTTTCGATAACAAGTAGCAGGATGCAAATACTTGCGACCATACAGAAATATCATTAGCAGTTGTATTATACCCCATTTGTGCTAATGCTTGAGCAACACGAGTAGTTCCACTAAAAGCATCTAATGCTGAGTTAATTCTCAGATTTCCCACCATGTCGATGATGTGTGGTATAATCTTTAATTTTGATCCTACATATTTGATACCTTCGGTTTCTGGAACAAACAATGCATTTCCAAATAAATCAAATTGTTTGGCCATCAAAAAGAGTTTAATTTTTGTTGCATTAAGTTCTCTATATCTGCTTGAAGAATATTTTTTGCTTCTTCATGTCCATTTTCTGTACTATTCAAAGCCAACTTCATCAACTCTATCAATGTTAGATTATGTTTATATGATATCCAGCCGTTTGTCAGACTTGTGAAATAGTTATATGCGATTTTAGTATCCGTCCAAAGGCCTCGTTGCAAAGCATTAGCCTCCGCGTTCCCATATCTTACTTCACAAATGTAATTTCCTTGTTTATCAATAAACACATAAATGGGATGTTTGCGATTTTTGCTTTGCACCATTTTGTGTGAATACTTATCATAGCTATACCCCTTGTCTATAAACAAGATTTTGTGCGTTTCCTCCTTCATTTTATCAAAATTAAACACTAAGATATTGCATTCTGTACTCTCTTCTTTGTAAATTAGAGACATAACATTAACAGAATCAAGTAAGCTAAAGGCTTCAGATTGAAAAATATTACTAATTACTTCTTTTTCTTTGATTTCTATTTCATATTCTTCTAAGGTGGAAAACATTTGTGCTTTTTTGTCTGTTGCCAATTGCAATGGACCCTCTCCGTATGCTTTAAGACTTATAGGAATGCTCTCTTGTGTAATTTCATCTGTAACAATAATATCTTCTTCATGTTCCTTTGCTCTGTAGAGTTTTTTGCCAACATGATCGCACTTAAAGTCATACATAAATTGATGAATAAATTCGGCTATACCGATTTCCGCTAAATCCCCATGGGTTTTATTCCCAATCAAACGCATAGTGAAGATATTAGACAGAGTATTTATGATAAGATCTTGTCGTTTCAATGCTAATAGACGAAATCTCTTTTGAAAATTTTTGTATAAATCCATAATGTGTTTTTATGCCCTTAATTTAAGCTCAACTCAATGAGCTTGCAATACTACAAATCACTAATTACTCGATATACGCTTTGCAAATATACAACTTTAAATTTATCCGCACAAGTGTCATTTATATTTTTAAATCTGCAAAGCCACAAACTAAACTTCTATAGCTATCTTTAATGCTTGTAATTTATTTATTTTCAATCTTCTATTTTGCAAAAAATAAAACGGCGATTCGTCAAAATAAAACGCCGTTTTATTTTCCCAAAAGGGGAGTTTGTTATTCCTCAACCTTGTCTTCTTCCAAATCGATGAGCTTTTTGGCATTCAAAATCTTGTACCAAGAAAACAACTTCCTCATGTCGGACAAATACACTCTGTCTTTGTCATATTCCGGCAACACCTGCTCCATGTAGGAACGTATTTCCTTTTCGGGAGCCTTGTTGTCTATGCAGTCGCCGCCGTTTTCCTTCTCGTATATCTTTTGAAAAACTTTCTTCAACGAAATATCATTTTCAACAGTAAAGATACTGATGTCTTCCAAAGAGGATATTTTCTCGTGTGCAAAGGCAGGATAACGTCTCGAATCGGTAAGAGACTCAACCAAAGCACCACTTTTGGTCTGTGAAATGAGCTTATACAAACCGGGTTTACCCGAAATAGATAGAATTGTGCTTAAATCCATTTTTACTAATCTGCTTATTTGATGTTTATTACTACTTAATTCTTATTTCATTTCCCATTACGCTGACTACATCTCCGCTTCTGAGCTTTGCCCTCTTGCGACTTTCTCTCTCTCCGTTGAGCTTCACAAGTCCGTCCAAGACCATTTGCCCTGCCATTGCACCATTTTCGGCAATTCCCACGGCTTTCAAAAGCTGCGTAAGCTGAATGTATTCATCGTTTTCTCTCAATTCAAATTCCATTGTCTTGTTTTTTTTGCAAAATGAGAGTGCAAATATACGGCATTATTGGCAACCACAGCTCAAAAAAGCACAAAAAAACGCCTCCGAAGCAAGTTTTCGGAGACGTTTTTTTGATTGATTATTATATTAAATCCGGATTGTTATTTGGCAACTCTTTCAAGCCACTTAACCATTCCGAACATAACGCCCATGGAAATCAAGCATATCACAACGAATACGCTCCAACAAATCCACAAAGGAATACTATTGTACATCATTGAACCCAAGAACAAGAACGCATTACCCACTGCTGTTGCTCCGAGCCACAATCCCTGACACAAACCAAGCATGTGTTTAGGTGCAACCTTGGATACGAATGACAATCCCAAAGGAGAGATAAACAATTCTGCAACCGTCAAGAAGAAATAGGTTACAAAGAATACCCACACTCCTGCTCTCGCAGCCTCTTGGTCTGCCTCAGGACGAGCAAGGAACTCTTGAGCCGAAGGATAGTCCATAACAAATGAGAACACTGCAAGGAATATGTATGCCAAAGCTGCCAATCCCATACCTATACCAATCTTTCGAGGTGTTGAAATAGTCTTTCCTTTTCTTGCCAAGGCTCCGAAAATCGCCATGATGACAGGTGTCAAAACGATTACAAAGAACGGATTGATTGCCTGCAAGAACTCGGGAGCCACTGTGGAGGTATCCATAAAGTCTCTTGCGAACAAAGAGAATGAAGCACCATTTTGGTGGAATGAGAACCAGAAGAAAATTGCTATTCCGAGAACTGCAAACAAAGCATATAGTCTTTGCTTGATTTCTTTTGCCATTGCAGCCTTTTCTTCAGGAGTATAATTGACACTTTCTGTTGCTGCTTTCTTTGCAGGAGTAGGAAAGCCCTTCTTGGTGCAAAGGAATATGGTCAAAGAGATGAGCATTGCAAGCACAGAAGCGATGAATGAGAAGTGCACTCCTTGGTTAAATACTTCCAAGTAGGCATTAGGATCAAACGTACTGCCGGCATTGAGAACAGCTTCCGAAGAGAGCTTGGTGTAGTTCTCCAACTTGTCGCCGCTAAGCGTACCCGAAAGTTGCTCATGACACAATGCAGGCAACTTGGCATTGTAGATAAATCCATTAACTTTCAACCACCAAGAACGGATAAGCGGAGCAACAAACGGAGCTATCAATCCGCCAATGTTGATAAACACATAGAAGATTTGAAATCCGGAGTCTCTCTTCTCTTTTGCGATTTTCAAAGCCTCAGGTCCTTTCTTGGCTTCCTCAGCCTCAAAGTTGTCGTACATTTGTCCCACAATAGCTTGCAAATTGCCCTTAAACAAACCATTACCAAAGGCAATCATCAACAAGGCAAAGCAAGTCAAAGGCAACAACCATGAAGTGTTAGCACTTGTTGCCGTGATAGGAATTGCCAACAAAATGTATCCTGCTGCCATTGTGAGCAATCCTTTTTGTATTGTACCCTTGTAGTTTTGAGTTTTGTCGGCTATGATACCGCCAACCAAGCTCAAAATGTAAATACCGCAGTAAAAACAAGAGTAAATAATCGCTGCAGTTGCGTCACTCAAGCCAAACTTGGAGCAGAGAAACAACGTAAGTACGGCATTCATAATATAGTAGCCAAAACGCTCTCCCATATTACTTAGGGCTGCCGATATAAGCCCCTTTGGGTGTCCTTTTAACATCTGTCTTTTTGGTTTTTTGTTATTAAATTATTACTTTACTCAGTTTGAATTTGCAAATATACAACCAATTTGGCGAATTTCCCAAAGCATAAGAAAGATAATTTGAAATAAAACGCCGTTTTGCAGAAATAAAACGCCGTTTCAGTCGGGCAAAACGGCGTTTTATTTTGCTGAAACGGCGTTTTGGTTTTCTATTTTTGCTACCTTTGCAACCTGTTTGACTTCATGACTTTACAAAAGAAACTATGACACAACTCTCAGGAGAAAAAAGGATACTCGGAATTGACCCGGGAACGAACATTCTCGGTTATTCGATTGTGCAACAGTGCGGCAAAAGTGTTCAACTGCTCACAATGGACGTCCTTGTTTTGGGAACAAAAGAAGAAATGAACACAAAAATGAAACAACTCTTCGACAAGGTTACCCAAATCATCGACACCTATCACCCCGATATGCTTGCAATCGAAGCACCCTTCTTCGGAAAGAACGTACAGTCGATGTTGAAACTCGGAAGAGCTCAGGGGCTGTGCATTGCCGCCGCCTTTTCTCGCAGCATTCCCTTTGTGGAATACTCTCCACGCAAAATAAAACAATCAATCACCGGAAACGGAGCTGCTTCCAAAGAGCAGGTGGCAAATATGTTGAGAAGGATATTTCACTTTGACGACATTCCGGAACACTTGGACGCAACAGATGCCTTGGCGGTTGCTTTGTGTCATTGTTATCAGAATGATATACCCCAAGAAGTTGAGAAAACGAAGCGTTCGGTCGGAAAAAAAACCTCATGGGCCGCATTCGTAAACCAAAACCCCGACCGTTTGAAGTAAACAGCCGGGGTTTGCTTTTCTTTTGTCGAAAGGATTTCCGACAACTATTGTTCGTGAGAACAAGAATGGTGAGCCGCACAAGCAACACCGCTGTCGGCAAGTCGGTCTTGAAGATAAGCCTCAACAACAGCCTCAGCCTCGCCGCTACAACCTCTTATCACTCTTATGCCATTGTATTCCAACACATTCTTTGCTCCCTCTCCCATGTTGCCTGCAAGCATCAGACTGACGCCACGCTCTGCGAGAATGGTGGCAACACCGGATTTACAACCACAACCCTCAGGTGCGGGAAGGGTTTCAACACTTACAATTCTCTTATCCTCAATCGTATAAATGGTAAACTGTTCGCAATGACCAAAGTGGTCATCTACCATACTGCCTCTTGTTGGTAATGCTATTTTCATGTCTTTTTCTGTTTTAAAGTCTTCAAATATAAGAATCGAAGGCTTGAACATGAGAATCCAAATCAAACCCCCGACCAATCAAAATTCATAAATTATTGCTATCTTACTCTTATCTTCTGTCCTGCTCTTATCTTTGTACCCTTAATATTGTTGAGACGAGTGAGTTTTTTTACCGTTGTGCCATGACGTTTTGCAATCGCACCGAGTGTATCTCCCTTTCTGACAGTGTAATACTTGCCACCCTTGCTCGCCTTGCTTGAAGAAGAGCTTGCAAGAGAGCGTTGCGACGAGGTAGTCTTGCCACCGTTTTTGAAATACTCTCTTGTCAGATAGAGGGTTTCGTCTTTCAGTTGGAAATTAGCAAAGTCTATTACTTTCTCGGGGTTGATTGCAGCTCCCAAATATCTTATTTCCAAATGGAGATGAGGACCTGTCGAACGGCCTGTGCTTCCTCCCAAGCCCAAAACCTCACCTGCTTTTATTTCTTGGTTTGGTTGTACATTTATTTTGGACAAGTGTCCGTAATAAGTCTCCAATCCGTTGTCGTGGCGTATCACAACAAGATTGCCATACGCCCCTGCTCTCTTGGCAATTCTCACTTTACCGTCAAACATCGCCTTTACAGGGTCTCCCGTTCTCAATCCCAAATCGACACCATAGTGCCAACGTCTTCTCCTTGGTCCGAAATGCGAAGTAACTCTGCCTTCGTAAGGACAAGCATAGTATTGCTTTTTGTCATGATTTACTAACCGAACTTCAATCGGCTCGGTTATTTTGGTATAATCAAATTTGTGTTGATAGTAATGAATAGATGAATTGTCAAAAGAAGCATACAAGATGTCATCTTCGCTTTCGGCTGCCGCATCGTCCTCAATGCTGTTGTTGGCAAACTGAATGAATGAAGTGTTCAGCTTGTTTGTATCTCTGACTATTCCTATTGTATAACTCGAACTTTCTGTTTCTACATTGGTTCGGTTTCTCATCATTCCTCTCTCGTGGATTTGTGCCGCCGCAACAACGGGTAACACTGCTGCCACAAGGACTAATAAACTCTTTACTTTGTTTCTAAACATACAATCTTTCTTTCTGCCGGTTCAACTCCTCCTCCCCGCTCCGCTCTTTCGGCGTTTCACCACTTTTGGAACGACAAAGATACGATTATATTTTCATTCCCACAAGTTTTTCAACCATTTTGTTGTTGAAAACCATCATTCAGACACTCTCTTAAAGCGGTCTGTGAGCCGCTTTAAGTAAGTCATTTACAGTCTTTACGGGATTAAAATAATCAATCGGCGTTTCAACAAAAAAAGTAAGCCACTCTGCCATTGCACCATTCCATAATCCGGGTCTTTCTTGGATTTTTATTTTGGCAGATTGCTGTGTTTTTTCGGAAATAAAGCCTGCATTTTCATCTACAAAGGCGTTCAACTCAAACTTATTGCCTCTATGGTCGGTCAAAGAGCAGACAATATCGACCGGATTGAAGTGTGTCGAAGAAAGGAATACCTTATTATATTGTTCGTTACTCAAATCAATTTGCGATTTCTCGACTATCTGCAAGCGAGGATTGCTTTCGCCAACCCAAAACGGTCCTCCGCCGGGCTGACCCTCGTTTTTGACCATCGAACACACCCTTACAGGTCGGTGAAGCAGAGAATAGACATAATCAAAGTAGCTTTCATTGTTCTCAAACTCACTCTCACAACGCAGTTTCACCCTCAAAGTCTTTTCACACAAGTCTTTAATTCTCTGTTTCAAACTTTCCGAATAGTCTTTGCTCTCTATGTCGAACAAAATCGCATCAATCTTTTGCTTTATCGTCAAAAGAAAACCGCAAAGTGCTTTCTTATATTTGTAATCGCCTGTTTTGAGGGCATCTTTCTCCACATTGTCGATATTTTTCACCCAAACAATGTCGCCCGAAGTCTCTTGCAAATTCTCAATCAATGCTCCGTGTCCCGAAGGTCTGAAAATCAATCTGCCCTTGTGATCTCTTGCGGGAGTGTTGTCAAGATTGACCGCAATGGTGTCGGTAGAAGATTTCTGCACACTGAGTTGTATGTCATATTTTACTCCGAATGTTGCCTCATAACGGGGCAAGACTTCATTCAGAAGACTTTGCACCTTATCAAGATGCTGTGGCGATATGGTAAAATGAAGATGAATGTGTTTGTCTCGGTTTACGCAAAAATTGGCTGCCTCAACAAGATGTTCTTCCAAGGCGGTTCTGACTTGCGAACCATAGTCGTGGAACAATATCAAGGCCTTCGGACTTTGACCATAGTCCAATCCATCGGGTTGAAGTATGGTTTTGACAATTTGTTTGTACTTTCGCTCTGCAAGATATGTCGAAAGGCTGCCTCCTTGCGTCTTCAATTTGTCGTCAAGCACCGCAGCAAAAGCAAATTTGTCTATGTTGTCAATCAATTCCGATACTTGCGGACACTCTTCTATTGATTTGTCGCTATCAACATAGTCATACAAATCTTTGAACATTCTGCTTGCCGCACCCGAGGCAGGCACAAACTTTGCCAACACATACTTGTCTTTGTCTTGTTCAAAGGCTTGACAATAAGTTTCAATCATCTGAGACGACAAACGCTCAATTCCGTCTCCCGCCTTTGCCGCTCTCACCACATCGGAGGGGGCAAAACCTTTTTGAAAACGCTCAAGCTGCTGCTCAACTTGGGCAAGGCTCAATCCGTGAGCCTCTATTTGTTCCTTATCTTTACAAGAAAAATTCATCTCTATTTGTTTTGGTACATCAAGAAGCAACAAAGACCGGACTTGTTTGTGCAAGCCGGTCTTTTATTTTGCTCAATCGCTATTTTATTCAACCGTTACCGACTTGGCAAGATTTCGAGGCTGATCGACATCTCTGCCCTTTGCTATTGCAACATAGTAAGAAAGCAACTGCAAAGGCACAACCGTCAAAAGCGGAGAAAGACTGTCTATGCTCTCAGGGATTTCTACCACATAGTCTGCAAGTTCTTTTATCTGCGTATCGCCTTTTGTTACTATTGCTATTATCCTTCCCTTTCTCGATTTTACCTCTTGAACGTTGCTCAATATCTTGTCATAAATTCCAAACTTCGGAGCAATTACCACAATCGGCATTTCCTCGTCAATCAAGGCTATCGGACCATGCTTCATTTCGGCAGCCGGATAACCCTCGGCGTGAATGTACGAAATCTCTTTCAACTTCAAGGCTCCCTCAAGGGCAACCGGATAGTTGTATCCTCGTCCCAAGTAAATAAAGTTTCTTGCGTAAGTGAATATTTTTGATATATCCTCTATCTTTGAGGCTTGTTGCAAAATCTCTTCAATCTTTTCGTCTATCGTTTCCAAGCCTTCAACAAGCTGCAAATAGTGTTGTTCGTCAATAGTGCCGAGTTGTCTTCCTATGGTTGCAGACATCATTATCAAAACCGCAACTTGGGTTGTGAAAGCCTTGGTTGAAGCAACGCCTATTTCCGGACCTGCGTGAGTGTATGTGCCTGAATGAGTTGCACGAGCAATACTGCTACCAACAACATTACAAATTCCGTATGTGAATGCTCCATTGGCTTTTGCAAGTTCTATTGCTGCCAAGGTGTCTGCCGTTTCTCCCGATTGGGATATTGCTATCAAAATATCGTCCGAAAAGATTACCGGATTGCGATACCTAAACTCCGAAGCAACTTCTATCTCCACAGGGATTTTGCAGTAATATTCAAAAAGATATTTGCCTATCAAACCTGCATGCCAAGAAGTTCCGCAAGCCGAGATAAGTATCCTTTTTGCCGAACGAAATCTCTCCATGTTGTCTATTATTCCGCTCAACTTGATCTCTTTCAACTGCTCGTTCACTCTTCCGTTCATACACATTTTGAGAGCTTTCGGCTGTTCAAAAATCTCTTTCAGCATAAAATGAGGGTATCCTCCCTTCTCAATTTCGCTCAAAGAGAACTTCAACTCCTGCACATCGTGTTTTACAACCACATCCGAAAGATTTCTTATCTCCAAATCTTTGTCTCGAGTGAGCTTTGCAACTTCTTCGTCTTCCACATACACCACTTTTTTGGTGTATTCAATAATCGGAGAAGCGTCAGAACCGAGGAAAAACTCGTTTTCGCCTATACCGATAACAAGCGGGCTGCCTTTCCTTGCGGCAATCAACACATCGGGTCTGCCTCTTTCTATCACGCCAATAGCGTATGCACCCTCAACCTGCGACAAAGCGTGCTGCACAGCGTCATACAATTCACAAGAGTACTTGTCTTTCATGTACTCAATCAGCTGAACAAGCACCTCGGTGTCCGTTTCGGTCTTAAAAGAGAAGCCTTCATTTTTCAAAAACTCCTTCAAGGTAAGGTAATTTTCGATGATACCATTGTGAATCAAAGCAATGTTCTTGCTCTGAGAGTAATGCGGGTGAGCATTCACGTCCGATGGTTCTCCGTGAGTTGCCCAACGAGTGTGAGCAATGCCGATTGTACCGCTTATATCCTTGCTTTCACAAAATTTCTCCAAGTTTGCAACCTTTCCTTTGGTCTTAAAAACATTCAACTCGCCCTTGTCGTTCAACAAAGCAACTCCGGCACTGTCATAACCTCTGTATTCCAAACGATGCAAACCCTTTATCAAAATAGGAAACGCCTCTTGCGAACCTATGTATCCTACTATTCCACACATAAACGTAGCTTTTTTCTTGATTATTTCAACGCAAAATTACACAAAAAGCCGATAATACACACTCTTCGAGGCAAAAAAATCAAAAAAAATTGCATTTACCCCTGCCAACAGCTGCTTTTACCCAAAAATTCCGCCTTGAAAAACCGTCAATTCACCCTTCGACTTAAACCTTTGCAAATAAAGCTGTTATAAAACGCCGTTTTGGTAAAATAAATCGCCGTTTTATTTTAGTGAAACGGCGTTCTGTTCGGATAAAACGGCGTTTTGCTACGCTTAAATATTGTTAAATGAGATACACCACGCAACAAAAACTTTGAAAACTCGTTTTGTTTTCTGAGTTTTCTGTAATTTTGCAGCCGTTTTTGAGCGATTGAGGGTTTTCAAAGCCAGAAAACGCAAACAAAACAAGGCTTGCGAAACAACGGAATAAACAATGAATACATCAAATGGAAAAAGTTGAAATGATTAGTCGAGCCTGCGAGTTTTTGTTGTCAAAACGCTCTTGCAGGAATGTAACAATGGACGAAGTAGCTTCCGATTTGGGAATATCGAAACGTACATTGTATGAAAATTTTGAGAACAAGGGGCAGCTCATACTTGAATGTATGGAGTTTATGCACAATAAGCTTTTTGACAAATGCAGCAAACTTGAAAGCGAAAGCGAGAATGCGTTCGATTTCTTCATGAATATTGTGAGCCTTATGTGGTCTATTTCGGGCGAAATGTTCACTTTTACAACCGAACTGAAAAAAGTATATCCCGAAATATACAAACGAGTTTTGACTAAACACGTTCAGTTCACCAAATCGAAGACAGGACGATTTCTTGAGCAAGCCCAAAAGGAGGGATTTGTCAAAAAAGACATTGATGAGGAGTTTTTCTTGAACATAATCGAGTTAAACATGATTTATTCCTCACACCCCGACTTTTTGAAGAAGAACTCCAAGTACAATGAGAAAGAGTTGAAGTTCAGATTGCTGTGTACAATAATGCGAGGCATCTCTTCCGTAGAAGGAGTTCAGTATATGGATAGCAATATGGACAAATGGAACAAACGAATTAAAAACAATTTATAGAGACTATGAGAAAAAAGTTTTTGCAAAGAGTTGGAAACCTTTCCATGTTCTTGTGTTTGCTTGGCTTTTCCCACGCAACATTTGCACAGCAGGAGAAAGACAGCGTTTTGAACTTGGACTTGGCAACCGCACTCAAAATTGCACATGACAACAACCCCACTATAAAAATTGCGGAGTTGGAAATTCAAAGAGTAGATTACAGTAAAAAAGAGGCTTTGGGCAATCTGTTGCCGTCTTTGTCCGCTTCGGGACAATACACCAACAACATAATGAAGTCCGTCATGTTTATGCCCGAGAGTTTCTCACAGATGATGGGAGGACAGAAGTATATGGAAATCGGATACAAGAACTCCTATACCGGAAGCATCTCGGCAGGATTGCCTTTGGTCAATTTTTCTTTGTGGGAACAAATAAAGTCGAAGCAATGCGAGATAGACCTCATCTTGGAACAGGCAAGAGCGTCAAAAATCGACATGACAAAGCAAGTAAAAGACGCATACTTTGCAGTACTTTTGGCAAAGAACAGCTTGAAAGTGCTTGAACGAAGCATAAACAACGCGAAGGAAACACTCAAAAGTACAGAAGCAGGATTTGAGCAGGGAGTTGTTTCGGAGTATGACCTTATCAGGGCAAAAGTTCAGGTAAACAATCTCAATCCTTCTTACATTGCAGCAAAAAACGGCTTAGAGCTTGCAGTACTTCAACTAAAAATGATATTGTCTCTTCCTCAGGAACAAGAAATTGTGTTTTTGGAAAACTTGGAAGACTTTTCCGACAGAATTGTCAGCGTAACCGATGCAGAAAGTGAGCGAGCTGTGAACAACAACTCCGAATTGAGGCAGTTGGATTTGAACATCATGAGTTTGCAACACAACTTAAAAATGGTAAACAGCCAACACCTTCCTTCTTTGTCGGCATTCGGACAATATACTTACCAAACTCAGGCAGAGGATTTCAGATTTTCGGAATACAACTGGGTAGGAAGTGCTGCCGTAGGCTTGCAGTTGAGCATTCCAATCTTCAACGGAAGAACCGTAGTCAATAAGGCAAAACAACTAAAAATCAGTTTGCAAGAGTTGCAGTTACAAAAACAATATGCTTCCGACGGAATAGACTTGCAAATTCAATCTGCAATCAACAATATGAAAGCAGCACAAGAGCAACTCTCGGTAAACAAAGACGCAATCAGTCAGGCAGAACGAGGATATGAGATTGCAAAGGTCCGTTATCAAACCGGTTCGGGTACAATCCTCGAATTGAACGACAGCGAACTTTCGATGACACAGGCAAACCTCAATTACCAACAATCGTTGTACGACTTTTTGACAGCACAAACAAATTTGGAAAAAGTATTGGGAAGAGAATAGAAAACAAAGAGAATAAAAACAATAACAAAACGTAAAGCAAACAATGAAAAGATTGATTTATTTGGCAGTATTGACACCGATGTTGTTTGTCGGCTGTTCAAAGAAACAAGACGCAAACAAGAAAGCGGCAGAAGAAACTATCAATGTGAAAACCGAAATGGCGACAACACAAGAGATAGACAGGATTTATGAATTTTCTTCGACTGTCGATGCCGAGGTAAAGAACTACATAACATCTGCAGGTGGTACTCGAATTGAGAAAATCATGGTAGAAGTTGGCGACAGGGTCAGAAAAGGACAACAACTTGTCAAAATGGAAAGCACCAACCTCGCAACCACAATGGCACAGTTGGAAAACCTCAAAGTAGAATTGGACAGAATGAAAGCTCTTTACCAATCGGGCGGAGTAAGCAAGCAACAATTAGACCAAATTCAGGTACAATATGATGTTGCCAAAAAGAGTGCAGACAATTTGAAGACCAATATCTACCTTACTTCGCCTATTGACGGAGTTGTAACGATGAGAAACTTTGACAACGGCGACGTTGCCGCAAGCCAACCGATATTGCAGGTAATGAAAATCAACCCCGTAAAGGTCAAAATCAACGTTGCAGAATCTTTCTACACCAAAGTCAAGGTCGGAATGCAAGTTAAGTTGCGTACAGAGACCTTTGGCGATGAGGAATTTGTCGGAAGAATTTCTCTAATCTACCCTACAATAGACCCTGCCACAAGAACATTTACCTGCGAGGTAAAAGTAAACAACGCAAACAGCAGGTTGAAACCCGGAATGTTCGGACGAGTAGAGCTTAACTTGGGAAGAGAAAACGCAATCCTTGTTTCGGACAAGGCAGTGGTTAAACAATCAGGTTCTAACGATCGTTTCGTGTTTGTAGAAAAGAACGGAGTTGCAGAATATCGCAAGGTTACTCTCGGAAGAAGACTTGACGACAAATTTGAGATTGTAAGCGGAATAAACGAAGGAGACAATGTTATCATAACAGGACAATCCAAGCTATTGGACGGTTCAAAAGTAAAAGTAATAAAGTAAATCCACTAAAATCGAATTAAAGAAATGAAGATATACGAAACGTCGGTAAAAAAGCCTATTACCACATCGCTTATTTTTATCGCCATCATCGTTTTGGGACTCTTCTCTTTGAGCAAACTGTCCATTGACCAGTTTCCCGAAATAGAGATGAACACCGCCATAGTCTTGGTGTCCTATCCGGGAGCAAGTGCAGAAGATGTGGAAAACAACGTAACCAAAGTAATGGAAAGTGCTTTGAGTACGGTGAGCGACCTAAAAAAATTGAAATCCACCTCAAAAGAGAATACTGCAATCATAAGTGTCGAATTTAATTGGGGAACAGACCTTGACGCAGCAGTAAATGATATGCGGGACAAGATAGAAATGGTAAAGAGTTATCTGCCCGACGGCTGTTCAAACCCGATGATAATGAAGATTTCGACTGACATGATGCCGATAACTATCATTTCGGCAACAGCAGACGAAAGCACGGCAGCTTTATACAAAATTTTGGACGACGGAGTTGCCAATCCGCTAAACAGAATTAACGGAGTGGGTTCGGTTTCCATATCGGGAGCTCCTCAAAGAGAGATTATTGTCGATTGCGACCCGACAAAGTTGGAAGCATACAACTTGACGGTAGAGCAAATAGGCTCTGTGATTGCAAAGGAGAACGTCAGCACACCGGGAGGTAACATAGACATAGGATCACAAACCTATTCTCTTCGTATAGAAGGAGAAATGAAAGAAAGCAGTGAGCTTGACGATATTGTGGTTGCCAACTATGGCGGCAAGTCAATCTTCTTAAAAGACATCGCATCCGTCAGAGACTCCGTTCAAGAGAAAGCTCAGGAGAGCTTTGTCAATGGAAAAAAAGGAGCAGCAATCGTAGTACAAAAGCAAACGGGAGCCAACTCTGTGGAAGTTATGAAACAAATCCGCAAGCAGTTGCCAAAAATTCAGAAAGACTTACCTCCTGACATTCAACTTCAAGAGGTGATGAACACAACTGACAACATTGAGAACTCAATCGCCTCCTTGGTCGAAACATTCGTCTTGGCGTGTTTGTTTGTCGTGATTGTGGTTCTGTTCTTCCTCGGAGAATGGAGAGCAACAATCATCATCATGGTAACAATACCCGTTGCACTGATAGCCTCCTTCATTTACCTGTTTATTACGGGCAATACAATCAACATCATATCTCTTTCCTCCATTTCCATAGCCTTGGGTATGGTGGTCGATGATGCCATTGTGGTGTTGGAAAACGTTACCACCCACATAGAGCGAGGCAGCAAACCGCGAGAAGCAGCAATTTACGGAACCAATGAAGTAGGTGTGGCAGTTATTGCAACAACCCTTACACTGATTGCCGTGTTCTTCCCATTCACAATGATGACGGGAATGGCAGGTATTATGTTCAAGCAGTTGGGTTGGATGATTTGTATCATCATGGTTGTTTCCACCGCATCGGCACTTTCACTCACCCCTATGATGTGTTCATTACTTTTGAAAAGAGAAAAAGACAAAACACACAGCAAGCTGTTCACAAAAATATATTCTCCTATCAGAAGAGGATTGGACAAACTTGACGACTTGTATGAAAAACTTTTGACATGGGCAGTAAGACACAAGACGGTAACAATCTGTGTTGCCACCGCAATCTTCGTAGGCTCACTATTGCTCGGTTCATCTATCGGAACGGACTTCATACCCGCATCGGACAACAGCCACATAACAGGAAACCTTTCTTTGCCGGCAGGAGCCAATGTGGATAGAACAAAAGAAATAGCAAAAAGATTTCAAGCCAAGTTGGAGAAAGACTTCCCCGAAGTCAAACAATTTACTTACGATGTGGGAGTTCCGGGAGACGACAGCGACAACTCCTTTGCCATGATGAACGCATCGGGAAGCAATTATATGAGTTTCAGAATAAAACTCACCGATGTAGAGAAGCGAAAAAGGGATATGTTTGAGATTGCCGACGAGTTGAGAAAGGAAATTGCCTCATATACCGAAGTCGAAAAGTTCTCCGTTTCGGCAGGAGGTCAGGGAGGAATGACCTCGGGAAGTACAATCGATGTGGAAATCTTCGGTTACGATTTTGAAACAACAGAAAAAATTGCCCAAACCATCAAATCCGAAATGGAGAAGATACAGGGATTGAAAGATGTCGCAATCGACCGAGATGAGTATGTGCCTCAGCTGCAAGTAGATTTCGACAGAGAGAAATTGGCTTTGAACGGCTTGAACGTGGCAACCGCTTCAACCTACGTCCGCAACAGAATGAATGGTATGACTGCCTCAGTGTTCAGAGAAGACGGCGAAGAGTATAAAATAAAGGTGAGAAACGACCGCTCCCACCGCAGCTCAGTCGAAGATATTGAGAACATCTTGATATACAACACTCAAGGCAAAGCCGTAAGACTATCCGAAGTGGCAAAGGTTGTCGAAAGACAAGCACCACCTTCAATCAAGCGTCAAGACCGAGAGAGAGTTGTCAAAGTATCTGCAACCCTTTATGGAACAACGCTTGATGTTGCAGCGGCAGGAATACAATCTGTAATCGACAAAATGGACATACCTACCGAGATAGGAACAAAAATCGGAGGTTCGATGGAAGACCAGCAAGAGTCATTCTCCGATATGGGAATGTTGTTGATACTTATATTGATGTTAGTCTATATAGTAATGGCAGCACAGTTCGAGAGCCTCCGCTATCCTTTCATCATCATGTTCTCCATTCCGTTTGCCTTTGTGGGATTTATCCTTTCGCTCTTCATAACAGGCGAAACGATCAACCTCATGAGCCTTATCGGAGCGATAATGCTTGTCGGAATTGTGGTAAAGAATGGAATCGTTTTGGTCGATTACATCAACCTCAACCGCGAAAGAGGCATGGGTATATCGCAAGCAGTCATCTTGGGAGGAAAATCGAGACTTCGTCCGGTGCTTATGACTTCCATGACAACCATTTTGGGTATGGTACCTATGAGCTTGGGAATTGGAGAAGGCAGTGAGCTTTGGCAGCCTATGGGTATTGCGATTGTTGGAGGACTTACGGTTTCCACACTTGTTACCTTGGTGATAATACCTACGGTCTATTGCGTATTTGCTTCCCGAGAAGTCAAGTCATACCGCAAAAAGAACCTATTGAGATTAAACAACAGAACAGTAAAAGCATAATAAGAGAAATGAAAGCAGCATTTATAGCATACAACCAAGCACACGTAGAGGAGGTGGAGGCAATACTCCACCAACTCTCCATACGAGGCTTCACTCGCTGGCAGGACATACAAGGCAGAGGCACAAAAAGCGGAGAACCCCACTTGGGAACACACGCATGGCCTGCCAAAAACATGGCAACACTCTGCGTAGTCGATGACTATATAGCCCCAATTCTCAAAAAGAGAATACAAGCTCTCGACCGCCAAATGCCCGAACAAGGATTGAGAGTGTTCTTTTGGGAAGTGATAGACGTATAGACACAAACAAAAGTCTGACAACATCACAATAGAAACAAGCAGAAAGAAGAAACCGTCTGACAATCACTCATCAGGCGGTTTCTTTTTCTTGTTTGCCGAAAGCTATATTTCATTGAGCAACCCTATCACCTTATGTATCTCCGAATACGACTTCAAATCTTCGGGCGAGTTCTTACAGAGCTGGCACAATCTCTCAGAATTTGACACCGCCCGTTCCAAATTGACAATCGAAAGAACATACGGACACTTATCAAATAGTAGTTTTGCAGATATGGAGGCATGCTTTCGGAATATCAATTTTGTTTCTATCAATACCGATTAACTATTGGCAAGCAAATTATTTAACATTTTAGACAAAAACATACATCACTTCACGCTTTTGCCCTGCGAAATACGAGTTTTACTGAACTATCAAATAAATTTGCACAATCAAATCACAAAATTCATATTTGTTGGTATGACCAATATCATGTATTATCACAATATCAAAAAAAGATTTTCTCTACGACCATTGCAGAATCAAATAAAAATAGCACCTTTGCAACCGTGCTTCCCATAGAACATCGCCCCTGGAAGGTCTTCGAGTTTTCTGAGATAACTAACAACAAAATTGCACGATAAAATCAAACATACCAAGAAGCCATTAACTCACATTATGGCCTACAATTGAACTAAGGGCTACAATAGCTACACCAACAGCAGCTACTATAAAATGTTTCTTTAGAATTTAAATATTCATTTTTATCAATAGGAGTTATATCCGGCATTTCTTATCCGTGAACTTCTATCAAACATTCTTCAAATAAAGAAGGTTGCATAGAGTGAATTTTCACACGTTCCTTTGCTAATTCACAATATTCAGGCGAAATATCTATACCGATATAATCCCTTTTTGCGTCTAATGCAGCGACACAAGTAGTACCACTTCCACACATAGGGTCTAATACTAAATCACCTTGATTAGTCCAACTAAGAATATGGTCTAATGCCAACTGATAAGGAAACGGCGCAGGATGTTCCTTTGCTTCTTGATCTACAGCATTTTTCCCTACAACATATTCCCAAACATTACCTTTTAATTTTTCAGATTTCACCGGGTTAGCCATCTTTCCTCTGCTTTGTTCTCCTCTAGAATAGTTCTTATAGGTAGTCCCTTTCAGTTCTAGCCCTGCATGAAGACAAGGAATTTTTATCCCATTATGTATTCTCACTGCACCTTTTGAAAATACAAACATATATTCAAATACGTTAGTATATCTCTTTCTGTAAATTTGCGGAACTG
>SAMEA3663275__coassemble_147_pt1 | contig 20659 bp, 17 predicted proteins | sample SAMEA3663275__metabat2_low_PE_033 | metagenome-assembled genome bin SAMEA3663275 (sample SAMEA3663275) | pig gut metagenome | biome: pig gut; feature: pig-associated habitat; material: faeces | place: China | collected 2013 | reverse complement strand
TTTCCGAAAGAGGGTTTCTCATGCCGAAACAAATAAAAATCATTTCCCTTATTTAACATTTGAACTACACATATTGTTAAGGACAATCCTAACAGCAATTCTTGATGTGTTTTGGGCAAAAACGGAGATTTTTGTTGCAAGTCTTCATCTTTTTGTTGCCAAAGTGGAGATACTATACACAAAAGTCAGACTTTTTAAGGCAAAAGACCGACTTTTTATGGAAAATTGTCAGATTTTTATCGAAAATATCGGCGTTTTAATCACCGGAAATCGCCGTTTTATTTTGAAAAAACGCCATTTTATTTTCACGAAACGGCGATTTATTTTCGTAATTGCATAAAATCAGCCGTTTTTACAGAGCCTGTTTCTTTCGATTGTTTCAATCGATTGTGATATTCTGCCAAAAGAAACGCTCTATTTGGGGCTTAAAATCTTCCAAATGTTAAAATCCAAAGAACAATACCGCCAAACCTTACGGAAAATAAGTCTTATATATAAATTACACTCCTCGCAATTTATACTCTCTGCCTGCTCTAAAAATGACAAATCGGGACATTTGAAATTCGCTTCGAGAGTTTCAAACAGTAAAAAGCCCGATTGTTGTTTTGTATGTTTGAAAAAAGTCATAACTTTGCAGTCCCGATTGGCAACAATCGGCATTTTTGGAACAAATTACATAATTAACAACAGCTTTTCAAGATGAAAAAGATAACAATGTTGCTCTGCCTTATGGCTTTTGCCTGCATGGGTGCGAAGGCTCAAAGGATAGACCAAAAAGATTACCACGGACAAAAAGACGTTTCAGTCGTTTACTTTATCAAAGAAATCACTCCCGAGAATGTTTTGAAACTTTATGAGGCTTTGGGCGAAGAACCTAAGGGTAAAATCGGAGTAAAACTGCACTTTGGCGAGAAAGGAAACAAAAACTTTCTCAATCCCGAACTCACAAGGCTGCTTATGAAGAAAACAAATGCCACTTGGGTTGAAACAAATGTGCTGTATGTGGGCGAAAGACGATATACCGACAAACATTTGGCTCTTGCCGCCGAACATGGTTTTACCTTTGCTCCGATAGACATCTTGGACAGTGATGGCGAAATTGACATTCCGACCACAAACATGGGCTTAAAGCACTACAAGAGCGTCAAGTTAGGCAAACACTTTATGGACTATGACAACTATATCATCTATACCCACTTCAAAGGTCATGGTTCGGCAGGCTTTGGAGGAGCGATAAAAAATCTTGCAATGGGATTTGCCTCACCGGGAGGGAAAATGGCTCAACACGCAAGCGATTATCCTCAAATAAATTCTCCCGAAAAATGTGTGGGTTGTGCAAACTGTGTACGAAACTGTCCTGCGGCTGCACTGAGCCTTGACGGCGGCATTCACATCGACACTACCAAGTGCATAGGTTGTGCAAAATGTATTGCAGAGTGTCCTTTGAAGTTATTTTCTCCAAGTCAGGTCGAACTGCCCGGCAGCACCTTTATGGAAAGACTTGTAGAGTATGCCTACGTTGCTTGGAAAACCAAACCAATGGTCTTTATCAATGTATTGGCAAACATATCTGCTTCGTGCGATTGCTCTTCGAGAGCGCCAAAACCTTTTTGCGACGACATAGGAATGCTTGCTTCCAAAGACATTGTTGCTATCGACCAAGCATCGTTTGACTTGGTTGCCGAGAAACACAAATGTGATGACCCGTTCCTCAAAGAGAGCGGAAAAAGCGGACTAAGCCAGTTGGATTATGCCCAATCGCTCGGCATGGGAAATCGCAAATATGTTTTGATTGAGATAAAATAGATTGTCGGTGAACTACTTTCGGACTTTGCTTGCTGCTTTTGTCATTGTAAACCTTGTGGGAATATCGCTCACAAGCTGCATAAGAGAAGAAGACTATGCAGACGGCAATGGTGTAGAGCTGAAATTTGGCAACGATACGGTATCTTTCGACACCATTTTCACCACCGTGAGTTCGCTAACCAAGACCCTTATGGTGTATAACGACGAAAGCAAACCGATAAAGATTGACAGAATAAGTCTGAGGGAGGGAGCAGCAAGTTTTTTCCGCCTCAACATTGACGGAACGACCGACTTGGTCGCAAAAGACGTGGAAATAGGAGCCAAAGACAGCTTATATATATTTGTAAAGGTCGAACTAAATCCAAATAACCAATCAAACCCGCTGCTGATTGAAGATGAAATTTTGTTTTCCTTCAATGGCAAAACACAAAGCGTTGTTTTGCAAGCCTACGGACAAGATGCCTACTATCACAAACCTACACACTTTTTGCTAAGTCGAAACTCCTCCTCGCCAAGCGGTTATGATACTATATGGTATTCACTTGTCAATGAGGGCGGAGAGCAGGCGGGATATGTGGAAAGCGGCAATGAAATACGTTGGAAGAACGACAAACCTCATGTAATTCTCGGAACTTGCGTTGTCGATTCGGCTTTCACCCTCAACCTTTCGGCAGGCACTACGATACATCTTGACAAAAATTCGGAGTTCTGGGTATATACGGGCGGAACTCTCAATGCCACGGGAGACATTGCCTCACCTATTACCTTCACAAGCATGAGAAAAGATGCCCAATACGCAAACGCTGCCGGTCAATGGGGCTGTATGAGGTTTATTGCAGGCTGTAAAAACAATGTTTTGGAGAATGTGGTGATAAAAAACAACGTGATAGGAATTTTGGTCGATACCTGCGTCAGCTCATCTCCCACTCTGACAATGAGAAATACCATTGTGGAAAATTGTTCCTACGTCGGCTTGTATTCAAGAGGTGCAACACTTGACGCACAGAACCTCATCGTTCAAAATTGCGGCAATTATGCAGTTGCTCTCACCATTGGCGGAAACTACAACTTCGTTCACTGCACTTTTGCCAACTATTGGCAATACTCCACAAGGACAAAGGCAACACTGCTTCTCAATGACTATTATTTAGATGTGAATGACAACATTCAATATCGACCTGTTGAACAAGCATCTTTCCATAATTGTATCATATATGGAAGTCTTGCAGAAGAAGAAGTTGAATTTGATTTGTTGGAGGGAGGATATAGTCAAAAATATTTTGAGAACTGCATTGTCAAGACAAAGAAGTATGCCTCTCAAACTAATGTTTTTGCAAATTGTTTGTTTTCCGATCCCAAGTTCAGGGCAGCTTCGGAGGGTGATGTGAGCGTTGGCGAAGGTTCGGTGGCAATTTCTGCCGGCAACGGGGCATGGAGCTACATTGTTCCATACGATATATATGGCAATTTGAGACCCGACCCGCCCACAATAGGAGCGATAGAATATGTGGCGGCACAAGAGGGTAAAAGATTGAGTTTTACTCGTTTCAAACGGCAAAAGTAATGCAATTTTGTGAAAATTCATTTTTTTTGTATCTTTGCACAGCCGTTTCGGAACAATCGTTTGCAATATGTAAACCAAGACCGAAACCAAAAAGAGAGTTTTTTGACAAGTTTTATTCAATATATTATTCACTAATTTGATTAGATACGATGACAAAAAAGTATGTTTATACCTTTGGTGGTAAGACTGCAGAAGGTAAAGCGGACATGAAGAATTTGTTGGGTGGCAAGGGAGCCAATTTGGCAGAGATGTGTCTTTTGGGACTTCCTGTTCCTGCAGGTTTTACAATCACAACAGAATGTTGTACTGACTATTACGACAACGCTTGTGAATTACCAAATGGTTTGATGGAACAAGTGTGGGAAGGAATGCGTAAGGCAGAGAGTGCAATGGGAACAAAGTATGGCGACAAGGACAACTGTATGTTGGTATCTTGCCGTTCCGGTGCAAGAAAATCAATGCCGGGAATGATGGACACTGTTTTGAACATCGGTCTTTGCTCTCAGACCATACCGGGTCTTATAAAGAAGACGAACAACCCTCGTTTTGTTTACGATTCTTACAGACGTCTCATAATGATGTATGCAGATGTCGTAATGGAAAAAGCAGAAGGAATAGAGCCTGTTGATGGCGTGGGAATAAGAAAGGTATTGGACGACATATTGGACGAATACAAACGTTCAAAATCATACAAATCCGACACAGATTTAAGTGCAGAAGACTTACAATGTCTTGCCGAGACATTCAAAGCCACAATCAAAGAAAAATTGGGAGTAGATTTCCCTGATGATGCGGCAAAACAATTGGAGGGCGGCATAAAAGCCGTATTCAAGTCTTGGAACGGAAAGAAAGCCGTTTCGTATCGAAGAATTGAAGGCATACCTGACGATTGGGGAACGGCTGTAAACGTTCAGGCAATGGCGTTTGGTAATACGGGAGAGAACTCTGCAACCGGCGTTGCCTTCACTCGTAACCCTGCAACGGGCGAAAACCTCTTCTATGGCGAATGGTTGATAAACGCACAAGGCGAAGACGTGGTTGCAGGTATCAGAACACCAAATCCTCTCAACGATGAGACAAAGAATGAGCAGAATAAAAATCTTCCTTCCATGCAAGAGAAGATGCCGCAAACCTATAAGGAGCTCTGCGAAATAAGAAACATTTTGGAAAAGAACTTCCACGATATGTTGGATATTGAGTTCACTATTCAAGATGGAACATTGTATATGTTGCAGTGCCGAGTTGGCAAGCGTACAGGAGTTGCCGCTTTGACAATGGCAATGGATATGTTGGCAGAAGGCATGATTGACGAAAAAGAAGTTATTCGCCGCGTGTCGCCTGCTCAACTCGATGAGTTGTTACACCCGATTTTGGATACAGAAGACGAAAAGAAACACCCTATTGTTGCAAAGGGTCTTCCTGCAGGTCCCGGCGGTGCAGTGGGAGTTATTGCCCTTACAAGCGAAGAGGCAATGAGATTGGAGAAAGCAGGAATTGCGAACATATTGGTAAGAGAAGAAACAAACCCTGAGGACGTTGAGGGAATGAGAGCAGCAACCGGTATTTTGACTGCTCGCGGCGGTATGACCTCTCACGCAGCCTTGGTTGCAAGAGGCTGGGGCAAATGTTGCATTGTTGGTTGCGGCGAATTGCAAATCAACATGGAAAGCAAGACAATCACCATTGGAGACAAGACTTTCAAGGAAGGCGATTTGCTAAGTTTGAACGGAACAAAGGGATTGGTATATAGCGAAAAAGTTGCGATGATTAACGCAACCGAGAACCCTCTTTTCAAACAATTCATGCAGATTGTGGATAAGTATCGCACCATGGGAGTGAGAACAAATGCCGACACACCTGAAGATGCTCAACAAGCATTGGACTTTGGTGCCGAAGGAATAGGATTGTTCAGGATAGAGCACATGTTCTACGGCAAAAACTCCGAAGAACCTCTTGCAATTTTGAGAAAGATGATACTTTCCGGTTCGACAGAAGAAAGAAAGAAATGGTTGGACGAGCTTCACGTACATATAAAGAAGTCTGTCAAGGGAACAATGAAAGTAATGGACAAAAAGCCTGTTACATTCCGTTTGATAGACCCTCCTTTGCACGAATTTGTTCCTCACACCGAAGATAAGGTTGCCCTTCTTGCAAAAGAGCTTTGCATAGATACTGAAAAGTTACAAGAAAGAATTGACGGCTTGGAAGAAGTCAATCCTATGATGGGACTAAGAGGCGTTCGTCTCGGCATCATTTATCCCGAGATTACCGAGACTCAATTCCGTGCATTGTTTGAAGCAGAAGCTGAATTGAGGAAAGAAGGTATGGACCCTCGCTTGGAAATCATGGTACCTTTGACTGTGTCGGTTACAGAGTTGAAGCACCAGAAAGAAATCTGCGACAGAGTTCATGCAGAAGTCGAGGCAAAAGAAGGAATCAAGATAAACTATATGTACGGAACGATGATAGAAATACCTCGTGCCACATTGGTTGCAAATGAGATTGCAACAGTTGCCGATTTCTTCTCTTTCGGAACAAATGACTTGACACAGATGACATTCGGCTTCTCAAGAGACGATGTGAACGCCATTATTCACGAATATCAAGACAAGAAGATTTTGCCAAACGACCCATTCCAAACATTGGATCAGGAAGGTGTCGGACAGTTGGTGAGACTTGGCGTCGAGAAAGGTCGTTCTACCAAGCCGAACCTCAAAGTCGGAGTATGCGGAGAGCATGGCGGAGACCCTGCATCGGTAGAATTTTTCTTCAAAACAGGAATGAACTACGTTTCTTGCTCGCCTTACAGAGTGCCTGTCGCAAGATTGGCTGCCGCACAAGCCGCTGTCGGAAAATAGAAACACAAAAATTTCGTTATACATGGGGAGTTCGATAGTCGAATTCCCCTTTTTTACAAATACAGAATACCAAAACAGATGAAAAAAACGCTGATATTGACACTCCTTACAATATTGTTTGCCATCGATTGCAATGCCCAATCGCTCAAAGACTTGTTGCAACAATGCAACAAAGCCTCTCAACAGACCGCTTCGGCATACTATGAAAGCGAAATCGAAACGTCAATCAACCACAAAAAAAGAAAATACACACAAAAAGTCTGTTTCAAACGCGGCAAGTTCAAAAGCCGATTGGCAATGTTCAACTTGGAACAACAATACGCCTTTCAAACCTGCCTCAAACAAGTCTATGACCAAAAAACATTTACTCATATCGACACCGAAGCCTCTGTTGCAGAACAATATGAACAAGAAGACAAAGATATTTTCTTAAAAAAGATAGACTTTACGACCATTCACCCGTACATTATCACCGACAAGCCTTTCAACATCAAAGACAAGAAGAAAACTATCAGTCTTCTTGACGACACAACGATAAACAACAAAGCGTGCAAACGCTTCTGTATTGTGTCAAAACCCGAACAAAAACAACAACTCTCAGAAACATACATCATCGATGCCGAAACATTTTATCCTCTTGCCAAACAATCTACACTCATCACCACTTACGACGACTCTCACGCCGACACCTCGCAAAGCAATATAACATTTACGAAATTTACGCCCGACGCAGCATTTTCTCTCAGCCGTTTCCAACTCACCAAAGACGAAACACCGGGCAACATCAAGTATATGTCTCGCTCAGCTCTGAAAAAACAATGGGAAAAACAAGAAATAGAACAAAGCACCTTTGCTTACGGGAAAACAGCAGAAACATTCATCATTCAAAACTACAATGGCGAAACTATCAACACTCGACAAATCCATGACAAAGTGCTGCTCATTGCCTTCTATTACAACAACTGCCCTCCCTGCATGGATATGTTGGACGATTTGGAACGGCTTTACCGAAATTACAAAGACAAAGGCTTGGAAATAATTGCCATAAACCCTATCGACAAACAACAATCTAACTTTGAGTTAAGGCGTTTTGCCGAACTGAAAAAGCTCAGCTTCAACCTCTGCTCGGCAAAGAGACGAACGATAGAAGAAAGCTACCTTGTGTATTCCTATCCCACCATATTCATAATCGACAAAAAAGGCAAGATATGCTTTTCTCACCAAGGCTACAACGCCCTTTTTACTTCGGAAGTGGAGAAAGTTCTCAAACGCAAGCTCTAAACCATGCTTACAAACTGACAATCAAGCATTAGCAAAACGGCGAAATAATTTACCAAACTGCCGTTTCAACCACACGAAACAGCGTTTTATTTTTTCAAAACGCCCCTTAGGAAACAACCGCAAGCAAACAAAATAACTTTTTGGAGTAAAAGTGTGGGCATATTGCAAAAAAATCACAAATAAAACTGCAAAAATTGACACTTTATCGGTAACTTTGCAAACCGATTATTGGTTTTGAAAATATGTCAGGCAATTCTTTTGGCAGGCTGTTTGTGTTTACAAGTTTCGGAGAAAGTCATTCCGATGCCATAGGGGGTGTTATCGAAGGCTTTCCCTCGGGCGTTGAGCTGGATTTTGACTTTATTGCAAGCGAATTGAACCGCCGCCGACCACAAAGCCGATATTCCACCCCGAGAACAGAAGAGGATTATCCTCAGTTTTTGTGTGGGTTGGAAAACGGCATAACCTTGGGAACGCCCTTGGCATTTATCCTCAAAAACACCAATGCTAAAAAAGCTGACTACTCAAACCTGAGCAATCTTTTCAGACCTTCACACGGCGATTATACATATTATTGTAAGTATGGCATCAATGCTTCTTCGGGAGGAGGCAGAGCCTCGGCACGAGAGACTGCCGCAAGAGTTGTTGCAGGTGCTGTGGCAAAACTATACCTCAAAGGCTTCAATATAACTATCACTTCAAAAATAGAACAAGTCGGAGGAGAAGACTATATCAACTGCCGCAAACAAGCAGAAGACAAACTGCAAGAAGCACTTGCAAAAGGCGACAGCTTGGGCGGGGTAATCAGCTGCACTATTGACAATGTGCCGGCAGGATTGGGCGAACCTGTGTTTGCAAAGCTCTCGGCGGCCTTGGCGTATGCACAGATGAGCATTCCTTCGGCAAAGAGCTTTGAAATAGGAGACGGCTTGGAAAGCTGCAAACGTTTCGGCAGCCAAGACATTGACCAATGGAAACAAGGCGGAGGCACACTAAGCAATCACAGCGGAGGCATTCAAGGCGGTATTTCAAACGGAGAACAAATCATTTTCAAAACCGGCTTCAAGCCTGCGGCAAGCATCAAGACCATGATTTGCAAAGACCATGACAATCGCCTATACACCATAGAAAACAAAGGCAGACACGACATCGCTCCCATACTTCGGGCAGGCGTGGTGGTCGAAGCAATGGCGGCATTGGTCATTGCCGATTTTATCAAAATGCAACAAACAAACAAAAAGATATGAGCAAACTCTCAAAACAAATTTTAACCATTGCAATCGCACTTTTGGCTTTCGGTTGCAGCAAAACAAAAACACCAAACGAAACTTCATTTGCCATAAGCGGCACAATACAAGGAGCAGACAGCCCTTACATCATTTTAAGAGAAATAGGCAAAACAGGATTTACACCTGCGGACACCATAACCTTGGACAAGAAAGGCAATTTCTCACATTTGGTCAAAATGAGCGAACCTACGCTCTACTCACTCAGCTACAAAGACGACTACATCACCCTTTGCCCCAAAGTGAAAGAACAAATCCAAATCAAAAGTACTGCCGCCGACTTTTCGGGTTCTTATTCGATAAGCGGATCAGAAGAGTCGGAGTTGTTGAAACAAATGAACAACCACACAGCTCAAATAAGACAGACCCTCAAAGCAATGAGCGACTATCTGAAAGTAAACAACATCGACAATTTAGACTCTGTCAAGCACGTATTTCTGCAAAGGCTCAACGAAATTCATGCTCAGGAAGTGGCATATAGCGAAGATTTTATACACAAACACAGTGGCTCTCTGACAACTCTCATTGCTCTTTATCGCACCTTTGAAGGCAGACCGTTGTTTGACTACCGCAGCGACCTTTCAATATACAAAGAAGTTCTCGAAGGACTGAACAAGACCCTGCCAAACAATCAACACACACTCATCTTGAAGAACTTCATCGAACAAAAGCAGCAAGAGCAAAATGAACACCTCGCACAACAAGAGCAAAAATAAGATTTACTTTGTAAGCGACTTCCACTTCGGTTCTCCCGACGGCAAATCGAGCATAGAAAGAGAGAAACAAGCAGTTTGCTGGTTGGAAAACATAGAAGATAGTGCCGAAGAGATTTACCTTCTTGGCGACATATTCGACTTTTGGTTCGAGTACAAATATGTTGTTCCCAAAGGATATGTGCGATTTCTCGGAAAGCTGGCACAAATGAGCGATGCAGGCTGCAAGATACACTTCTTTTGCGGCAATCACGACCTTTGGCAGAGAGATTACTTTGAAAAAGAACTCGGATTTATCCTTCACCGCGAACCTCTCCGCTTTGAAAAAGACGGAAAGCAATTCTTTGTAGGACACGGCGACGGATTGGACAAAAGCGACACCAAATACAAAATCCTCAACGCCATATTCAAAAACAAAATCTGCATAAAGCTCTTCGCTTCGCTTCATCCTCGTTGGGCATTGGCAATAGGAACACATTGGAGCAAACAAAGCAGACACTCACACCACAAAAGCGACTATCAAGACCGCGGACAAAACGAACCAATGTACCAATACTGCATACAATCCTTACAATCACAACACACAGATTTCTTTATCTTCGGACACCGACACCTATGTTGCGACAAAGAGCTGAAAAACCATTGCCGATACATCAATACCGGTCAATGGAGAGAAAAAAAGCCCTTTGCGGAGTGGGACGGCGAAAACTTAACGCTCAAAAACTTTGACCAAGCCGAAGAAATTCACTAATTTTGCAAGCTCAAAAGGCAAGAAAGCACAAAGATAGATATTGTTTAACAAAAAATACATAAGAATGAAGACAACACCATTCACACAAAAGCACATAGATTTGGGTGCAAAGATGGCAGAATTTGCCGGATTTAATATGCCGATTTCATACGAAGGCTTGGTAATCGAGCATAACAACGTAAGAAATGCAGTAGGCGTGTTTGACGTCTCTCACATGGGCGAGTTCAGAGCAAAAGGACCAAAAGCCTTTGAATTTGTTCAACGTTGCACCTCAAACGACATAGCAACCTTGTATGACGGAAAGGTACTCTATACCGTTCTTCCAAACGGCAAAGGCGGTATAGTCGATGATATGTTGGTTTACAGAGTGTCAGAACAAGAGTACTTCATGGTTCCAAACGCTGCAAACATCGAAAAAGATTGGAATTGGATGAGTAAAATTGCAGAAGAGATGGGATTGAAAGTCGGAACTGAGTTTACAAACGAGAGTGACCACTACGGACAGTTGGCAGTTCAAGGACCATTGGCATTGAAGGCTATGCAAAAGCTCACAGACACCACAATAGAAGACATGGAGTACTATACATTCAAGTTCTTGACCTTTGCAGGAGTTGAAAACGTACTTCTATCGACCACAGGTTACACAGGAGCAGGCGGATGTGAGATTTACTTCGACAAGAAAGACGCCGACAAGATTTGGGACGCCGTGTTTGAAGCAGGAAAAGAGTTTGGAATCAAACCTGCCGGCTTGGGCTGCCGCGATACCTTGCGTTTGGAAATGGGATTCTGCCTCTACGGACACGAAATTGACGACGAGACTTCCCCAATCGAAGCAGGATTGAACTGGCTTACCAAGTTCACCGACGGAAACAACTTTATCGACAGAGAACGTTTGGAACAACAAAAAGCAAACGGTGTAAGCAAGAAGTTGGTCGGCTTCCAAATGATTGACCGAGGCATTCCGCGTCAAGGCTATCAAGTATGCGACAAAGACGGCAACGTAATAGGAAAAGTATGTTCGGGAACTCAATCACCTTCATGCGGAGTGGCAATAGGAACAGCACACGTTCAAACAGCATTCAGCAAGAAAGACACCGAAATATTCATCAAGGTAAGAGAAAAACTCTTGAAAGCAGTTGTTGTAAAAATGCCTTTCTACAAGGGATAATTCCTTGAAGAAACAACCAAAAACCAAGAAGCACCACCGCAAAGCAGACGGCGATGGTGCTTCTGCTTGTTTGAAAACAATGAAAAAGCAAATGCCAAGGACAAAAACTCCCAAAGCAAGCAGAGCAAAGCGACTTGCTTTACTCTTTTGTATGCTTCCAAATATCGTCATGGCACAAAAAGACATCATCATCTTTCATAACTGCGAAAACCTCTTCTATCCCACAAACGACACACTGACCCAAGACAACGACTTTACATCCGAAGGCAAAAAACATTGGACATTTGAACGTTATAAGAAGAAATACAACCTTTTGGCAAAGACCTATATTGCCGCAGGCGAGGGTTCGTTTCCTTCAATCATAGGGCTGTGCGAAGTAGAAAGCGACCGAGTGTTGGAAGACTTGTGCAAAGGAACACCTCTTCGCAAAGCAAACTATCAATTTATCCATTACGATTCAAAAGACATCAGAGGAATAGACGTAGCCCTTGTGTACAATCCCTCACGCTTCAAACCGAAAGAACACTACAAAATAACACCCGAGAGCAAAGACGAAAGCGAACGTACGCGAGACGTATTGTATGTTTGCGGTCTGCTCGGAGACAAATCGGTGAACATTTATGTCGTTCACGCTCCCTCAAGGCGAGAACACAATGCCAAGCAAGCCCTCAGAAAGAGCATCTTCGACAGTATATATTCGCATATCAAACAACTCAAAGCCCGAGGAGAAGAGAACTTTATCATAATGGGCGACATGAACGACAACCCTTGGGACGAAGCAATAGTCAAAGGCTTTCACACATTGGACAAAGAACCTTTTTTGATCAATCTTATGCAAAACAACAAGAAGAAAGCCGGCTCGTATGTCTATAACGGACAATATCTGAGCTTTGACCAATTCATTGTAAGCACCAATCTTTGCCAATACATCGAAGACAAAGGCGATGCCTTTGTGATGAGGAACGATTTTTTAGTCGATGACAATCCCAAAAACAAGCTCATAACCCCCTATTCGACCTATCGTGGAATGAAATATCAGGGAGGCATCAGCGACCACTTCCCGATTGTCATGACTCTTTCAGAAAAGCCACGGAAATAAACGCTCACACTACCGACCTATATTGAGTAGGTGTTTTGCCGGTTCGTGCCTTGAAGAAACGAACAAAGTGTTGCGGATATTCAAAACCGAGATGTCGGCTGACCATGCTCACAGTCAGACTATCATCATTGAGCAGTTGTTTTGCCGATGCAACAAGATGGTCTGAGATAAAATCTTTTGCCGTCCGTCCTGTCTCCACTCTGACAAGCTCTCCGAAGTAACCATTTGACAGACAGCACTTGTCGGCAAAATAAGCCACGGTCGGAAGTCCGCAATCTATCGCTTTGGTATCAATATACTCCTTAAGAAGAGTTTCAAACTTCTTTACAACAGCATGATTTATCTCTCCGCGTGTAACGAATTGCCGATCGTAGAAGCGCAGGCAATAGTTGAGCAACAATTCTATGTTTGATACGATGAGTTCTCTGCTGTGTTTGTCAATCGGACGTAAGAGTTCTTGTTTTATCATGTCGAGTACGTTGAGAAAAATCTCTATCTCTCTTGCGGAAAGGTGCAACGCCTCAGTACTCGAATAGGAAAAGAACTCATAACGCCCCATATTCTTGCCCAAAGATGTGCGTGAGAGCAAATCGGGGTGAAAGACAAGAGCCGTCCACTTGGGATATTGAACTTCCGGGACAGGTTCTACATGTATGGTTTGCCCCGGAGCAAAGTTGGTAACCGTCATTTCGTCAAAGTCATACTTCGTTCGTCCGTATGATAACTTGCACCCTTTGTTCTCTTTCAGGAAAATAGCATAAATATTATAGTGAACTATGTAATCACTCGGCTGAATTTGCCTATCGAACCTCGCCACACTCACAAGAGGGTGGAGGGTTTCAAATCCGTATCTTTCGTTAAATTGTTGCACAGTGTCAAAATAAATCTCTTCCATTGCACTTTGCTTGGTTTATTGTTTTGAAAGTCCAAAATTACAAAAAAATAACCACAACTCATTCACTCGTTTCACTGCTCTATTGCTGCCTTATACTGCTGTTCACTCACCTCTTCAAGCCATTCATTACTCTCTTCTCCGCCTGTTTTTACATGAGTGGTAAGATGTTGAAACCAAGACCGACTATCGGCTCCGTGCCAATGTTTCACGCCCTCGGGAATCTCGATTACATCTCCGGGATATAGAGCTATTGCAGGTTCACCCCACTGCTGATACCACCCCTTTCCGCTGACGCAAATCAGTATTTGGCGACAGCCATGGTGTATATGCCAATTGTTTCTGCAACTCGGTTCAAAAGTTATGTTGCTGTAATTCTGCACACTTTGCTCTTTATCTGACAAATTTTTGGGTTTCAGTTGTGTAAGATAGCTGTTGCCCGTAAAATATCGGGCAAAGCCGTCGTTAGGTTCTCCCTTTGCAAACTCGCTTTGCAGCGTCAATCCTTCAGAAGCAAGCCAAGAGAGAAGAAAATCAACACTCTGTTGTGTATTACCCATTGCCACTGCTCCACGTTTATGAGATGCAAGTTGAGAATCCACACCTTTCATTCCGGCAAGGGCTGCCAAGGTTACCAATTCTCGATCTGCCGCCGTGAGTTGGTCTCCGGCAAAGATGTCTCCAAACAAATGTGATTTCAAATAATAGTCCTCTTGCGGACAAAAAGCGAATGAATAAGGCATTCCGCCGACAAGACGAGACTGCACTGCCGTTCCTTGCTTCAAGGCTTCGGCTGCATCGTCCCACAAGACAGGACGTTGCCACGCTCTGCCCTCATTGTCTTCCATGCCTTGTGCCTTACGCTCATCAAGTACTTCTTTGAGCTTATTGAGAGCATTGAGAGAACGGGGAAAACCCGTATAAGCATAGAGCTGAGAGAAAGCCTCCTTCAACTCGTTTACGCTTACACCATTGTCAAGGGCTTTTCTGATTGCAACATCAAGTCTTTCCATATCGCCTTGTGCCTCAATGCACGCACATTCTGCCAAAGAAAGCTGACGAAGTGTCAATAAAGTTTCTGTTTCCATTCTATCTTGGTTTTGAGCATTGACAATCAATGTTGAAGTTAGGAGAACACATAACAACAAACGATTGATAACATTCAATTTCTCGGTGATACCTATCATTGTTTTGTCGATTCAAGTTTCTCTCTCAATGTCTTTGCTTCACTTCTGTCGGTTGCCATACCCTCGTATGCGAAACCATACATATCGGCAAAGCGACTCATTGTATATTCTCCGGCGTCAATCATCATCTTTGTAGGAGCAGCTCCCTGATAAAGGAAGAACAATCGTTTGCCTTTGAACTCTCCGGAGGGTACATAGCCATAGAAACGTTCCATAAGGGTACGCAAGGAAGCACAAATGTTGTGCCAATAGACCGGAGAACCCATTACGATAATGTCGGCATGCTTCATTTTGGCAATCAATTCGTCAAGTTGGTCGCCTTCAAGCATCTGTCCGTAGAAGTTAAGCCGATAATCGTTGAGGTTAAGCGTCTCATATTCTCTGCCCTCGAGCAGTACTTTTGCCAATGCGGCAGTATTTCCGTCGCGGTTAGGGCTTCCGTTAATAAAGAGTATCTTTTCCATTTTTGTGTTTTTTGTCATTGGTTCATTATTATGATTGTTACAACTTACAGCAAATTGCGATAAAAGAGCAGCAACAAGCATTAGTATGCTTTCTATTTTAATCCTGTTCATCTTACGGCTTATTTTATCGAACGTTTTACAAAATCTACTATTTCATTCCAAGGGATAAAATTACCTTCTCCGCCGTCATAGAGGTCGCAATGTGTGGCTGCGGGAACGATGAGCAGGCGTTTATTATCTGCATATTTGCCACTTGTCAGCTTTTGATAGGCTTCTTCGCCAAAGTAACGACTGTGTGCTTTCTCTCCATGCACAATGAGTACCGGTGTTCTCACTTCCGAAGCTGCTATCCATAAATTTTGATTAAGCATCATAAGTGTAGAGGTAATATTCCAACCCATGTTGGAATTGAGCGACCGTGAGTGATACCCTCTCTTCTCAGATTTGTAATATGCAATATATTGTTTCAAAAACTCGGTAGCATCATCTGTCGGAACATCGGGCAATCCTCCCTGAGGTAATATCTCGCCCTTGCGAACCTCTTCGGTACGTTGCTCTGACAACTGCTTTTTCAGTTGATAGCGACCCTCCTCGTCCATGCTGTCAAAGTAACCTTGCTGTGTTACACGCGTCATATTGTACAAAGTAACGGCAACGGTTACCTTGATGCGAGGGTCAAGAGCTGCGGCATTAAGGGCAATTCCGCCCCAGCCACAAATACCGATAATTCCGATACGCTCGCTGTCCACGTCCTTGCGACAAGAAAGATAGTCCACTGCCGCACAAAAGTCTTCAGTATTGATGTCCATGGAAGACGAATAACGAGGGCTGCCTCCGCTTTCGCCCGTAAACGAGGGATCAAAAGCTATTGTAAGAAAGCCTTCTTCCGCCAAGCGTTGGGCATAAAGTCCGCTCGATTGTTCTTTTACTGCTCCGAAAGGACCGCTCACTGCCAATGCCGGCAACTTTTCGTTTCCGGTCTTCGGACGATAAAGGTCGGCGGCAAGCGTGATGCCAAAACGATTGACAAAGGTAACTTTTTCGTGCATCACCTTTTCACTTTTCGGGAAAGTCTTATCCCACTCATTTGTCAAAGACAAGGATTCTTTTGCGGCAAATCGAGAGTTTGTCGTCTGTGCTTGTGCATTCATTGAGATTGATAGTGCCATAATTATAATCAAACTTTTAATTCTCATAATCACATCTTAATTTTACTCATTTCAGATACCTTATAGAGCAGTTTTTTCTGATGTTTCTCTGCTCAATGCACCCTTATGATTTATTCCGATGCAAAATTACAACCAAAACTCAACAAACCCACTTACCCAAATTTCGGCAATAATGACCCATAGTGGGGGTATTTGTAAGCAAAAAAATAGAGACGCAACATATCTCCAAGCAAAACACACACAACCGCCGTTTTTGCTTGCAAGATGACTTGGCAGATTGGCAAAATAAAACGGCGTATTGTTCCAACAAAACGCCGTTTTATTTTGCTCAAATGCAGTTCTAAATTTTGCGTACATACATGGCTCGAATGGCATTCAATACAGCAAGTACCATAACTCCCACGTCTGCAAAAATCGCAAGCCACATATTGACAATGCCGACAATGCCCAATATCAGACAGATGCCCTTTACACCCAATGCCATGACGATATTCTCTCTGACAATGCGAAGGCATTTTCTTGATATGCGTATTGCTTTGCCGATTTTTGTCGTATCGTCGTCCATGAGTACCACATCTGCCGCTTCGATGGCTGCATCGCTACCCATTGCTCCCATTGCTATGCCCACATCGGCACGAGATAATACAGGTGCATCGTTAATGCCGTCTCCCACAAAGGCTGTTTTATCTGTTTTTGTCTGTGAGTTGATGATTTTTTCTACTTGTAATACTTTGTCGGTAGGCAGAAGCTCGCCATATACTTGGTCGATACCGAGTGCCAAAGCGGTTTGTTCTGCAACTGCCTTGGTGTCTCCTGTCAGCATGACGGTTCGGGTAATTCCCACCTGACGTAGGTCTGCAACTGCTTTTGCCGCTTCGGGCTTTACCACATCTCCCAATACTATATGCCCGAGGTATTTTCCTTCAACCAAAAGGTGAACAATCGTTCCTGCTTTCTTGCATCGACAAGGCGTAATGCCATAATCAAGCATCAATTTCTCATTTCCCACAGCCACCGACTTGCCGTCAATGGTGGCAATTATTCCCTTGCCGCTTATTTCCTTGATTTGGCTCATGCGGCTTCTCTCGGGAGTGTGTCCGTATGCTTGTTGCAGTGATTTTGCTATGGGGTGCGAGGAGGAAGACTCGGCAATGGCTGCATATTCCAACAACTGTTCTTTTTGCGATTGAATGTCTCTGTCATCTGCATCGTGGTATGCAATGACTTCAAACACTCCTTTGGTCAGAGTTCCTGTCTTGTCAAACACCACTGTCTTGACTTTGGAAAGGGTTTCCAAGATGTTGGCTCCCTTTACAAGCACTCCGCTTCGGCTTGCTCCCCCAATCCCTGCAAAGAATGACAATGGGATACTGACAACCAAGGCACAAGGGCAGCTGATTACAAGGAAGACCAAGGCACGATAAGCCCATGAGCCAAAGGTGGCAAAACTCAATGTCTCTCCTGCAAAAACAATGAGAAACAAAGGCGGCAACAGTGCAAGTGCCAAAGCTCCGTAACATACCGCAAGGGTATATATTCGTGCAAATTTGGCAATAAAGTCTTCTGATTTGGATTTTCTTGATGCCGAATCTTCCACAAGCTGCATGATTTTGGAGACGGTCGAATTGCCAAACTCTTTTGTTGTGCGAACGTTCAGCACTCCCGAAATGTTGATACTTCCGCTTATGATTTCGTCGCCTGCTTTTACGTCTCGGGGAAGAGATTCTCCGCTCAGAGCAGAGGTATCTATGGACGATTCACCCTCAATCACCACACCGTCAATTGGTACTTTTTCGCCGGGTTGCACGACAATGGTTTGTCCGACAGCCACATCGTCGGGAGAAACTCTGATAATTTTGCCGTCTTGCTCCACATTGGCATAATCGGGACGAATATCCATGAGTTCTGAAATGTTGCGACGGCTCTTTCCGACGGCATAGCTTTGAAAAAACTCACCTATTTGGTAAAAGAACATCACTGCAACAGCCTCCAAATAGTCTCCACTTCCCTCATACAAGGCAAGAGCAAAAGCTCCCACAGTTGCAATCGCCATAAGGAAATTTTCGTCAAACACCCTGCCTCTGACTATTCCTTCAGCTGCTTCTTTCAATATGTCGTAACCAATAAAAAGATAAAGTGCGAGATAAACCACCAATCTTGTAACACCTTGGGGATTGACAATCAGCAAACCGGCTATCATAACCGCCGAGATGATAATTCTTGTAAGCATAATACGTTGTTCTCTGTTCATATCTGTATTTTTTTGTTTTAATTCGGTGCAAAATTAGGAGTTTTCTCATGCAACTTGTTTGCAATTTTTGCTTGTGGCTTTGCCTATTTGCAGTATTCTTTGCCAAATAGCGTGTAATCTTTTGAGAAAGAAAGTTGTCAAATAGGAGGACTTTGTTAAAACAATCAGATTATGAATAATCAGGAGATAGAAAACATTTTGAATGCCAAGCAAGTCAAGCCGACTTCCAATCGTATCCTTGTATTGAGAGAATTGATAAAGGCTTCTCACCCTGTCAGTCTTGCCGATTTGGAAGTTTTGTTGGAATTTTCGATGGACAAGGCGAGTATTTTCAGAACGCTCAAACTATTTTCGGAAAAAGATGTCGTCCACCCTATTGAAGACGGCAGTCGTTCGCTAAAATATGAGCTGTGCCACAGTCTGACACACTGCAACTTTTCAGACCAACACATTCATTTCTATTGCGAACACTGCAAAGAGACTTATTGTTTTGAGAATGTGAGTATTCCCATTGTAAATATTCCCTCCGGTTTCACTCCTCGCTGCATCAACTATGTGATAAAAGGGTTGTGTCCGGAGTGTTCTGCAAAATCGAAGTAGGAGTGTCAAAACAAAAAAAGGTCGGCAAGAAACTCACCGACCTTCATAATCAGTCAATAGATAAGACTATCCTTTGTATGCTATGGTTTCTATTTCGACCAATACTCCCATAGGAAGTTTCTCTACTGCGTATGCTGCTCTTGCAGGCAACATTTCGTTGTAGTATTTGGCATATACTTCGTTCATTGCAGCAAAGTCGTCCATAGAGTTCAACAAACAAGTGGTCTTCACAACATCTTTGAAGCTGTATCCTGCCTCGGTCAATATCGCTTCTATGTTCTTGAAGACTTGTTCTGTCTGTTCGGTGATTGTTTCAGGCACTTTGCCTGTTTCGGGATTTACAGGTATTTGTCCCGAGATGAACAACATTCCGTTTCCTGCCAAAATTGCCTGACTATATGGTCCTATGGCTTTTGGTGCTTTTGGTGTGTTGATTACTTTGTTCATTGTTTTTGTGTTTTTTTATTTGTTTACGATTATTTGCTTTGTCGATTGTTTATCTTCCGAAATCACTGTAAGGAAGTAAGTTCCGTTATCCAATCCTCCAAGGTCTATTCTCATGTTTTCGCTCTTGCAGTTCTCTGCCTGATATACCACCTGACCCAATGTGTTTACTATTCTCACAGTGTGAGAGTTGGCAAATGGTGTGGTGATCGATATGTATGAGCTTGCAGGATTTGGAGACACCTCAAACGTGAAGTCGTTTGCCACATCTTGCAACGAAGAGTTGTCTTTCACATATATTGATACTTCGGTCGAATAGTCCTCAGGACAAGTAGAGATTTGAACTCTTGCCCTATATGAATACATTGCTTCGGTTTGCGGTGTCTCGGTGTAGGTTGTTGCTGTGTTGCCTATGCTTTCCCACGCTTGATTGTCGATTTGGCGTTCCCAATCCAATATCGTTCCTCTGTAGGATTGCAATTTGAGTGTGCCTGTTGTAGCTCCGAGATTGATTGTATCGCCCACCGTTTTGGTGATTTTGCCTCCTCGAGATACCAAGACGTTCATCAAAACAGTGTTACTTGTGTCTCTAATCAGGCCGTTTGAGATTACTATTCGGCGGTAATATGTGCTGTCGTCAAGACTCTCGGGTTGATAGTCTCGTTGGTCTGCTGTCTGAGTGGCATTGTACCAGCTGCCTGTCCTCTTTTTCTCCTGCCATTGGTAGGTAAAGTTGCCTCTTCCTCCCGTTGGTTCGCTTCCGACCAAAAGAGCAGGTGTTCCTCCTGCACAGAACTCTTGATCAGAGCCTATGGTGTTGTTTTCTATTGCAGGATAGGTTGTTTGGAAGTTTCTCTTTATTCCATAGACTGTTCCGACGGTTGTGGTCAAGTAGGCTCTGTAATAGTATCTCACGCCTTCCGAAAGGGTGTCGATTGTGTAGGTGAAAGCTCCCAACTCCGAATCGGTGGAAACATACACCATGTTGCCGTCAATATCGGGATTTTCATTTGCATCAGTTGTGAAGGTAAATCCTTTGGCAACAAATTCGCCGTCGCCCAACGATGTCAAATTGGCTTCAACCGTTGCAGAGTTGTTGACCACATTGCTTGCCACTCTGGTAACT
>SAMEA3663275__coassemble_136_pt1 | contig 21278 bp, 15 predicted proteins | sample SAMEA3663275__metabat2_low_PE_033 | metagenome-assembled genome bin SAMEA3663275 (sample SAMEA3663275) | pig gut metagenome | biome: pig gut; feature: pig-associated habitat; material: faeces | place: China | collected 2013 | reverse complement strand
TGAAACGAGAAATTGCAAGACTGAAAGAAGAATTGAAGAAATGAAAGTTTGAAATATGAATAAAGACATTAAACGTTTGGATTTGAATACTCCTGACGGGACGCAGCTGAATATGGATGAGCTCTATAAGATAGCTCCTTCTGTATTTACGGAAAGCCGTGATGAGAAGACGGGAGTATTGAAACGAGTTGTGAACTTCGATGCCTTGCGCCAGTTGCTGGGCGATAATGCGGTAGATGAAAGCCGTGAGACCTACGAGTTTCGTTGGGTGGGCAAGGATGCCGCAAAGTCTGAGGCAGCCAGAGCTATCGACAAGACGCTTCGACCTGTAGTTGAGGATTCTGTTGATTGGGACACGACGAAAAATCTGTATATCGAGGGCGACAACCTCGAAGTGTTGAAACTGCTTCAACGCTCGTATATGGGTAAAGTAAAGATGATATATATCGACCCGCCTTATAACACCGGTAATGACTTTGTATATCATGATGATTTTGCTATGTCTTCAGATAAGTATGACGAGGCAAGCGGAGCTGTTGATGACCTTGGAAACAAATATGTCAAGAATACAGAAACGAGTGGACGTTTCCATTCGGATTGGTGTAATATGATTTATCCAAGGCTTATGGTTGCTCGTTCTCTGTTGGCAGAGGATGGGGTGATATTTATATCTATAGGCGATGACGAAGAAGCTAATCTAATAAAATTATGCGATGAGATATTTGGCGAACTTAACTTTATAGCAAGCATTTGTCACAAGCATAGAGCATCAGTTTCTAATGACCGTATTGTTTCAGAGAATCATAATCATCTTCTTTTTTATGCAAAAGATATTAATGTTACTTTTGCACATCACAAGAAAATTGGTGAAGATCCAGTTCTTGAAGGATTTGATAAAACAGATGAAAAAGGAAGTTATAAATTAACACCCGTAGATGGACCGGGTGGTGCGAAAAAAGGTAACCCCCACTATGAATTTCTTGGAGTGACTGGCTATTGGAGATACTCAAAAGAAACAATGCAAAAGAAATATGATGAAGGATTAATAGTTAGAACACCTAATGGGTTGCAGCAAAAGTATTACCTAAGTCAAGCACAAGAGTCAAGAAGAACTGTAACGACATGGTGGGATGAGAATTTCCTAACATCAACAGCAACCAAGCATTTATCTGATTTAATGAATGGAAAGACTTTTGATAATCCCAAAAATGTGAATTTGTTATTGCGAGCATTAAAAATGATAACTCATTTTGATAAACAAAGCATTGTTATAGATTTCTTTTCAGGCTCAGCAACAACCGCCCATGCCGTTATGCAACTAAATGCCGAAGATGGAGGAAACCGTAAGTTCATAATGGTTCAGCTTCCAGAAGAAACTCCCGATGACAGCGAAGCATATAAAGCTGGCTACAAAAACATCTGCGAAATCGGCAAAGAAAGAATAAGAAGAGCTGGTGAAAAGATAAAGGAAGAACATCCAGAGGTTGCATATACTCTTGACACCGGTTTCCGTGTATTCCGCCTTGACGACAGCAACTTCAATCCGGGCGTAAAAGCCTCGCCGAGCGAATATGATCAGCAGCAGCTTGACTTGTTTGCCAACAACATAAAGTCCGACCGCAATGACCTTGACTTGCTTTTCGGCTCTATCCTTGCATGGGGATTGCAGCTCGACCTGCCGATGGAGACAGAAGAGGTAGATGGTTGCAAGATATATACAGTGAACGAGGGCGACCTCGTGGCTTGCTTTGCCGAAAAGGTGAATGATAAGGTGATTGCGGCAATGGCTGAGAAAGAGCCGCTGAGAGTGTTGTTCAGAGACTCATGCTTCGACTCCGACGACAAGAAAATCAACATCTTTGAGACATTCAAACAGAAGCTCGATTGGACGGACGATGAGGCGTATAACAACATAAGAGTCATTTAAAAGATTGAAAAATTAAAGAAACGAAGTTCGACGAAGTCAATTAAAGATGAAGATAAAATATAAACATCAACGATTTCAGACGGAGGCGGCACGATGCGTGACTGACGCATTTAAGGGGCAACCGAAGCAAGAGCCGGGGAGCAACTACCTCATAGACCAAGGAACAAACCAAGGTCTGTTTAACAAGGATGGATATGCCAACGCTCCGCTGAAAATAAGCAACGACGACATCTGCGAAAACATCCGCAAGACGCAGATGGAACAGGGCATAAGGCCTGTTGAAGCGCTCGAAGGCGACGGAAGAACGCTGACCGTGGAGATGGAAACGGGTACAGGAAAGACCTATACATACATCAAGACGATGTTTGAACTCAACAAGCTCTACGGTTGGCTGAAGTTCATCGTAGTAGTGCCAAGTATTGCCATCAGGGAAGGTGTGCTGAAAAGCTTCGACAGCATGAGCGACCACTTTGCAGAGGAATATGGCAAGCGTATGGAGTATTTTGTATATAACTCTAAGAAACTCGAGATGATTGACCATTTCTCGCAGAGCAGCAACATTCATGTGATGATTATCAATACTCAGGCGTTTAATGCCTCGATGAACGAGGACAAGAACCAAGAAGGACGCAAGGGTGACGCGGCGGCAAAAATTATCTTCACCAAGCAAGAGAAATTCGGATGGAGAAAGCCTATCGACGTGATTGCAAAGAACAATCCGATAATGATTATCGACGAGCCTCAGAGTGTGCTTGGTGCCGACAAGGGCAATGCCACAAGAAAGGGAATTGCGAAGTTTGAGCCTCTGTTCAAAGTGCTTTATAGCGCGACACACAGAAAGAACGACATACAGAACATGGTGTTCCGATTAGATGCCATCGACGCATACAACCGGCAATTGGTGAAGAAAATCGAGGTGAGAGGCATCAGGCAGATTGGCACCACAGCCACCAACGGCTTTGTTTATCTCGACAGTATAGTGCTGAGCAATGGCAATCCTCAGGCAAGGATAAGCTATGAAATGAAGACTGCCACAGGAGTAAGACAGAGCATGAAACTGATGAAGGATGGCGATGACCTTTACGACGAGAGTAAGGGTTTGGCGGAATATGCTGACAGATACAAGATTGAGCGTATCGACGGCAGGGCAGGAACTGTGAGTTTCCTCAATGGATTGGTGCTGCATGAAGGTGATACCACCGGAGCTGTGAACGAGGACTTGATAAGACGAATACAAATAAGGGAAACCATCAAGGCTCATCTCGAAAGGGAAAGGATGTTGTTTCCGCAGAAGATAAAGGTGCTCAGTCTTTTCTTTATCGACCATGTGGAGAGCTACAGAAAATATGGCGATGGCGGAACAACGTCAAATGGCAAGTATGCCGATATGTTTGAAGAGGAATACCGACGCTGCCTTCAGGAGCTGAATCCACAGCTGAACGAGGGCGAATATATGCGCTATCTGCAAGACCCAAGAAATGCCGTTGACAAGATTCACGACGGATATTTCTCAAAGGACAAGAAGGGAAATGTTGTGGATTCGAAGAACAAGGAGGGAGAGAACGAGGAGCGTGGATTCAACCTCATCATGAAGGAGAAGGAAAAACTGCTCGACATGAATACTCCCGTGAGGTTTATTTTCTCACACTCTGCCTTGAAGGAAGGTTGGGACAATCCCAACGTATTCCAGATATGCACGCTGAAGGACACCTCCAACGAGATAAAGAAGCGTCAGGAGGTGGGACGTGGTATGCGCCTGTGCGTGAACGCCAAGGGCGAGCGACAGGACAGCGATGTGCTTGGACAGGAACATGTGTTCGACACCAACGTGCTGACAGTGATAGCAAGCGAGAGTTATGAAGACTTTGCCGACAAACTGCAGAAGGAGATTGCCGAAGCTTGTCAGAACAGGCCTACGGTGGTTACGCCTACGCTATTCGCCGAGATGGAGGCTACAGACGAGAGCGGAAATGCAGTTCATATTTCAAGCACAAAGGCATGCGAGATTCACGAGGAACTGATAGCACATGGATATGTGAAGAAAGGACAGCTGACGCAGAAATTCTTCGACGACAAGAGGGAAGGAAAGCTCGACTTCGGTGATGTAAACAACTTGAAGACATTCGTGACCAAGCGGTTGAATCTTGTATTCGACCCAAGCAGTCAACAACCACCCAACGGCAGAAAAAAGAAGGAGGCAAGGTTTATTGAGGAGAAGTTTGCCAAGAAGGAATGGCAGGAGTTGTGGAAGAAGATAAACACAAGGACATTCTATAATGTGAATTTCGACACATCGGAACTGGTGGAAAAATCAGTAGAAGAAATCGACAAGCACCTTAACGTGACTGAAATAAGAATAGTGGTGGAAAGCGGCGGCATGAACAAGATTAAGGACAAGGAGTCGCTTGAAGCCGGAGAAGCTATGAAACAGGGAACAACTAAAACGGTGAACGTGAAGGAAGCCGTGTCGGGAGGAGTGACCTACGACCTCGTGGGCGAATTAGTGCAGAGAACAGGACTCACACGACGTACTATTGTCAGCATACTGAAAGGCATCAGGGAAGACAAGTTCATGCAGTTTCAGATGAATCCCGAGGAGTTTATTATCAAGACAAGCCGCATCATCAAAGACTGCAAGGCGATAAGCGTCATACAACATATAAAATACGAGAAGATGAACAGGACATTCGACTCTGACATCTTTGAGGAATCGACATTAAGAGGTGTGATTGGCAAAAACGCCTTGGAGAGCACAAAGTCATTATATGACCTTGTGGTGGTAGATAGCGAGGGGATTGAGATGGACTTTGCCAAGTCGCTTGAAAAAGAAGACATAGTGGCTGTTTACACCAAACTGCCAAGTGGTTTCTATATCAGCACTCCTATGGGAAAATACAATCCCGACTGGGCGGTGGCATTCAAGGAAGGCACAGTGAAGCACATCTACTTTGTGGCTGAAACGAAAGGCAACTCGCTTGAAAGCTCACAACTCAGAGGTTCGGAGAAAGCCAAAATTGACTGTGCCACCAAGCATTTTGAGACTATCTCAACAAATGATGTCATTTATAGTGTCGTACAATCATATCAAGAATTATATAACTTAGTGACAAAATAAATAATTGGATATAGGCTCCCCATTCCTATAGGTGGGAAAAGGAAAGTGTTGTAGAATCTGCGTCTATACTCAAATCACCACATCTGTATAAGACAAGACATTTCCATGGAGACTATGACAAGCGACGCTCGTGCTGTGAACTAAGTTTATACTCTCATGATTGGAAACACCACAAAGAAACTCATTGTCGAGTAAGACGAGAACGAGTAAGGCGATAGAGTGATTAAACATTTTTCAACAAAAAACAAGAGGCTGTCTGATAATCAATCGTCAGGCAGCCTCCTTTGTTTGTTTTTGCAGGTCGTTACTTTCCGATGCAGAATCGGGAGAAGATGTTATTCAATACTTCGTCTGTGGTTACTTCGCCGGTTATTTCGCCTATGTAGTGTATCGCTTCTCTGATGTCGGAAGCTATGATGTCGATTGGTTGTCCCTCTGCAAGGCTTTCTTGTGCAACTAAAAGAGCTGCAAGAGTTCGCATCATTGCATCGTTGTGTCGTGCATTGGTTACCAACAACTCGTCTTGTTTCTCGTCTTTATCGCTTATCTTGGCTATTCTCGCCAATAGTTCGTCTATTCCTATGTTGTTGATTGCCGATATTTGCAAGGAGTTCATTGCGTCCCATGCTTCCTTTTGTACTTTGTTGGAACGCACAAGGTCGGTCTTGTTGCCGATGATGATGATTTTCTTTCCGCTCAAGCTGACTTGTGAATCCAACAACAAGAGTTCGGCTTGCACTTCTTCGTAAGGGGTGTTGGTAAGGTCGCATACATACAATATGATATGAGCTCTTTCGATTGCTTTGTACGAGCGTTCTATGCCTTTTCTTTCTATGCTGTCCTTTGCAGAGCGAAGACCTGCCGTGTCTATAAATCTGTATTCAATTCCTTCGATTTGTACGCTTTCTTCGACTGTGTCGCGTGTTGTGCCGCTAATCGGAGAGACAATGGAGCGTTCTTCGTTCAAAATGGCGTTCATAATGGTAGATTTGCCTGAGTTGGGTTTGCCAATGATGGCAACGGGTATTCCGTTTTTGAATGCTGAACCTGCTTCAAAACTCTTGACAAGTTTTTCTAATTCGTCAATCGAGTGTTGCATAAGTTGGTTTAGATTGTCTCTGCTTGCAAATTCGACATCTTCTTCCGAAAAGTCGAGTTCGAGTTCCAACAGACTCAACAATTTGACAAATTCTTCTCTTATTTCTTTGATTTTTTCGGTGTAGCCTCCGTGTAGTTGTTTCATCGCAAGGTGGTGAGACATTGCTGTTCTTGCACTGATCAGGTCGGCAATCGCTTCGGCTTGCGAAAGGGCTATTTTGCCATTGAGAAAGGCTCTTTGGGAGAACTCTCCGTTGATGGCTATTCTTGCTCCGAGGTTTACGATGCTCACCATGATTTGTTGTTGTATGAATATGGAGCCGTGATGGCTTATCTCTACCGTGTCTTCACCTGTAAAGGAGTTGGGAGCTCGGAAGATGGTACACATCACTTCGTCAATCGTCTCATTGCGTGCATTGACTATGAAGCCATGTCTTGTAACTCCTGAAGCAGTGTCTTTCATCACACATTTCAACCCTTTTGTGGTAACGAAAATCTCGTTGATTATCGAAATGGCGTTCGGTCCTGATATTCTTATCATTCCCAAGGCTGCTACTCCTCTTGCTGTTGCAGGGGCGCAGATGGTGTCTTGCAATTTGCTTTCATTCTTCAATTCTGTTTCCATTCCTATTGTATTATTGTTATTTAATTGATTTCTTTTCTTCTTTGAGCTTTTTTATTTGGTCTCTGTACATTGCAGCGTCCATAAAGTTGAGTTCGGCTGCTGCTTGCTGCATGAGTTTTTCTAATTGTCTTATTTGTTTGTCTATGTCTTTCGTAGTGGTTTTATGCTTTGCTGCAGAGTTTGGTGTGTTTTCAAAAGTTGTCGATTTATTTCGGCGTTCTGTTGAGTTGTCTTGGGTGATTGGTCCTCCAATGGCACGATATACTTGTCGGGGTACAATTCCGTGTGCGGTGTTGTATGCTTGCTGCTTTTCTCGGTTGCGAGTATTTTCGGCAATGGCTCTTTTCATGCTGTCTGTTATCTTGTCTGCATATAGTATTGCTTTGCTCGAAATGTTTCTTGCCGCACGTCCTATGGTTTGTATCAATGCTCTGTCACTCCTCAAAAAGCCTTCTTTGTCGGCATCGAGTATGGCAACAAGGCTTACTTCGGGAAGGTCAAGACCTTCTCTCAATAGGTTTACTCCGATAAGCACATCGAACACTCCTTCTCTCAATTCCTGCATTATTTCCACTCTTTCTAATGTTTCCACATCGGAGTGAATATATTTGTTTCTTACTCCTACGTTGGTCAGGTATCGACTCAGCTCTTCTGCCATTCGTTTTGTCAGGGTTGTAACCAAGACTCTTTCATGCTTTCCGACCACTTTGTCAATTTCTTCCAATAAGTCATCGACCTGATTGCGTGCAGGGTGAATTTCAATAGGAGGGTCGAGCAGTCCTGTGGGGCGAATAATTTGTTCGACAATCACTCCGTCGGCTTGTTCAATCTCAAAGTCGGCAGGGGTTGCCGAAATGTATATTGTTTGGTTTTGAAGTGATTGAAACTCTTCAAACTTCAAAGGTCTGTTGTCAAATGCAGAGGGGAGTCGGAAGCCGTATTCAACAAGTGAACTCTTGCGTGAACGGTCTCCTCCGAACATTGCTCTTATTTGAGGTACAGTAACATGGCTTTCGTCAATCACCATCAGAAAATCATCGGGGAAATAGTCAATTAGGCAAAAGGGTCTCGAACCGGGTTTGCGACCGTCAAAGTAGCGTGAGTAGTTCTCTATTCCGCTGCAATAGCCGAGTTCTTGTAGCATCTCCAAATCGTTGTTTACTCTTTCTTCCAATCGTTTGGCTTCGAGCAATCGTCCGCTGTCTCTAAACTCTTCGCACCTTAGGAACATATCGCTTTGGATTTGTCTGAGGGCTTGCGGTAGGGTGTTTTTGTTGGTAAGGAAGTTGCCGGCAGGATAGATGACCATTTCGTTGAGGCTTTCGATTTTGCAACCGCTCACAGGGTCAATCGTTTCCATTGCTTCAATCTCTTCGTCCCAAAAGATTAGTCGGTAGGCATAGTCCAAATAGGGAGGGAAGATGTCGATAACATCTCCTTTTACTCTGAATTTGCCTCTTCCGAACTCTATTTCGTTGCGAGAATACAGACTATCGACCAAGTCGAGCAGGAATTTGCTTCTCTCCAAGGTCTGTCCGATGCTAAGGTGTATCGTTCCGTTGGCAAAATCTTCGGGGTTGCCGATACCATATATGCAAGAAACAGAACTGACTACAATCACATCTTTGCGACCTGACAATAGGGCAGAGGCAGCAGAAAGTCTTAGCTTCTCCAATTCGTCGTTAATCGAAAGGTCTTTCTCAATGTAGGTGTTTGTTTGTGCAATGTAGGCTTCTGGTTGGTAGTAGTCGTAGTATGAAACGAAGTATTCGACCGCATTGTCGGGGAAAAAGTTCTTGAACTCGCTGTATAGTTGTGCCGCAAGGGTCTTGTTGTGGCTCATTACCAAGGTGGGCTTGTTCAGCTGTTGAATTACGTTGGCAATAGTGAAGGTCTTGCCGCTTCCGGTAACGCCTTGCAATACTTGTGCGGGTATTCCTTCTTTCAATCCTTTGACCAACTGTGCTATTGCCTGAGGTTGGTCGCCTGTCGGCTCAAAATCTGATTTCAGCTTAAAGTCCATTTGCTTCCTTTTTCTGTTATATTGTTTCCAAAACCTTGATTAGGATTGTTTTATTTGTTGTTTTGCATCACTTGGTCGTACTCCAAATTATCTTCCACACTACTTAAAATTGCTTCAATTTCGTCATAGCTGTTTGTTGTAACGAGTTGTATTCTGTAAGGCTTGAAATTTTTTAATTCTTTGAAGTATCCCGAATAGAATTTCCTCATTTCCAAAAGAGCATAGCGTTCTCCTCTCCAACGACGTAACCCTTCCAAGTGTTCTTTGCATACTTTCACTCTTTCTTTGACCGATATGGGGGTGATTGTTTTTCCTTCCAAGAGCTGTTTTGACTGAGCGAAGATGAAGGGATTGCCCATTGCAGCCCTGCCTATGAGAATGCCGTCCACACCATAGCGGTTTTTGTATTCCATGAGCTTTTCTGCCGAATCTATGTCTCCGTTGCCAAAGATAGGTATGTGCATTCGCTGATTGTCTTTCACTCTGCCTATAAGCGTCCAGTCTGCCGAGCCTTTGTACATTTGAGAGCGTGTTCTGCCGTGAATGCTCAGAAGCTGCACTCCAACGTCCTGCAATCTCTCTGCAACTTCCACAATGGGCTTATCCTCATCGCTGTATCCTATACGGGTCTTGACGCTCACCGGAATTCTCACTGCCTTGACAACTGCTGCAGTCAGGCTTATCATCTTTGGAATGTCGTTGAGAATACCACTTCCGCAGCCTTTGCCTGCAATCTTCCTTACGGGACAACCCCAATTTATGTCAATAAAGTCCGGATTTGCCTGCTCGGCAAGTTTTGCTGCCTCACACAAACTCTCTTCCTTGTTGCCGAAAATTTGAATTGCAACAGGGCGTTCCTCTTCCGAAAAGGTCATCTTCTTGATTGAAGACTCCACATTGCGGAACAGAGCGTCCGAAGAGATGAATTCGCTGAACAAGACATCAGCTCCGTATCTTTTGCAGATGTGTCTGAACACCGGAGTGGTAACTGCCTCCATTGGAGAAAGCCCCACAGAAAAATCTTTTAATATTTCTCTAATTTCCAAGGCTGTTTCAATGTTTCGGCTGCAAAGATAATACTTTTGAGCCGTGCAGCCAAAGGAATAAAAGTTTGGTTCGCTTTTTTACAGTCCTTTTTCTCGCTGACGCACTACTTCATACATCATTATTCCTGCGGCAACAGATACGTTCAAGCTCTCGATGCTACCTTTTACAGGTATCTTTACAAGTCTATCTGCCTGCTTGACAATCTGAGGATTAACTCCTTTTTCTTCATTACCCATGATAATCATAAGGTCTTCTTCGGCCTTCATGGAAGTGTAATCCTCTTGAGCTTTCTCGCTTGCAACGTATGTTGTGATACTATATGATTTTAAGAGGTTCAAAAACGTTTTCGGATTGTCAATTCTGCATACGGGCAATCGCAACAAAGCCCCTGCCGAAGTTCTGACGGCATCTTGGTTTACGGGGGCTGTGGATTGTCGTGGCAATATCAGTGCATGCACTCCCGCACACTCTGCACTGCGGGCTATTGCACCGAGATTTCTCACGTCTGTGATACTATCCAACATCAAAAGGAAGAGTGCTTCTCCCTTTTGTTTGGTTCGGGTGATTATCTGCTCAATGTCGTGATATTCGATGAGTGAAAGCTGTGCTGCAACCCCTTGGTGGTTTTGTTTACCTGTCAATCTGTCAAGTTTCTCTGCCGGAACATATTGAACAGAGATTGTTTCCTCACTTTGAGCAATCATGTTCTTCAACTCAAGGTACAATTTGCCTTGCAAGTTGCTTTGAACAAAAATTTTGTCTATCCCTTTACCCGACTTTACTGCCTCCATTACAGGACGTAAGCCGTAAATTAACTGTGTATCTGTTTGTTTCATATTATTTTTCCGTCTTGCATTTCAATTTTTCTGTCAGACATTCTTGCCAACTCTTCATTGTGGGTTACTATCAAGAAAGTTTGTTTGTAGGTTTCGCGGAGCTTGAAAAAGTATTCGTGGAGTTCCATTGCGTTTTTGCTGTCTAAGTTTCCGCTTGGTTCGTCGGCAAGTATCACCGAGGGCGAATTGACTAATGCTCTGGCGATTGCCACTCTTTGTTGTTCGCCTCCCGAGAGTTGGTTGGGCTTGTGGTCGGCTCTTTCGTACAAGTGCATTACATCGAGCAACTCTTTAGCTTTTTCTTCGGCATCTTTGCGGCTTTGTCCGCCGATAAGGGCAGGCATCATCACGTTTTCAAGTGCCGTAAACTCCGAAAAAAGGTGATGAAACTGATAAACAAATCCAATTTCCTTGTTTCGGAACTCGCAGAGTGCCTTGTCGTTCATTTCGGTTGTCAATTTATCGTTTATCCATACCTGACCGCTGTCCGGAGAGTCCAAAGTGCCGATGATTTGAAGCAATGTGGTCTTGCCTGCTCCCGAAGCACCTACAAGGGTTACTATCTCGCAAGGAGTAACCGCAAGGTTGATGTCTTTAAGCACATGGAGGTTGCCGTAGGTCTTGTTAATATTGTTCGTTTTTATCATTATTTGTCTATGTTTCTGGGGTTGAAGATTGCGTAACCAAAGCTGAGTGAGAGCGATAAAGGATTGATGTTTTTGTCATCTCGTTGGTGATAGGATAGGGCAAGGCTGAGTGGTCCTACAGGAGTTCTGAGAACAACGGAAGTTGAGGCTGCAAAGTAGGCAGTGTGAAAGAACTCACCATAGTATGGTATTGCATTGTCGTCGCTCAGGATTTGCCTGAACGGAACAAAGATATAGGCTGCATATCTGAAAGAAAGATTGATGTTTAGCACTGAAGGCACGGAGAAAATGTTACCCACGCCGAATGCAAGGTACTGATTGGCTCTGTATTCGGGAAGGTACTGTGTCAGTGTCTCGAATGTGGGAGCATAAACCCCTGCATTGAGCAGGCTTGACTTGTATGTCTCAAACAAATCTTGGAAAGAGTAGAACAAATCGGCTCTCATGCCGAACTGAAAGTTGTCTGTAATATCGACGTATGTACGAGAACACATTTTGATTTGAAACCAGCTGTGTTCTGCACGATAGACGTTTTGTCCGCCTTCTGCATTGTTTGAGGTACTTCGTTCTTTGCCATCGACAAATTGGAGTGAGAGCAGGTGATACTTTCCTTTTGTCGGAAATTGGTCGTCGTCCATTGTACTATATACTTCTTTCAAACCTATGGCAAGGTGGTTGAAGTGTGTCATGTCGGGAGTATCTCCGAGTTTTATGCCATAGTCTTGTTTGAAGTACTTGTCTCTTATTGTGCCTATGCCTGCTGTGAATAGCAGTTTGTCTTTTATTCCGAGCGGCATGCCGATTGTGATGCGTGCATTGTTTTCTGCTTGTTCCAAGTAATTAACCGGCGAATAGGAAAAGACACCCGAACGAACTCTGAAAAAGTTCCATTTGTTCAGATTGACGTCCGTCTCCATGAAAAGAGGGTGTTGTGATGCAAAATCGACCCTGACTTTGAACGATGCGGCATTGTAGTATCTGCCAAGGTACAAGTTGGTTTTGAAATCGAAGGCGTGTCGGGCAAGAAAGTTGTAACTAAGTCCGGTATATATATAATTGGTAGGATTGGTCGAAATCATGCCTCCTAAATGTGCCTTGACAAGACTGTTGGTCTTTACCTTGATGTTTAAGATGTAGCTTTTGAAGTATTTGTTGTACTTCAATTCGGGTTGAACCTTCATTATGTTATCGTCTAAATACAGAGATATGTAGTTAGATTTGAGAGCCTTGATGTTGGAGGTGGAGGTTTCGAGAGCAATGTCCTCATTGTGCGTCATGACGGAAGAAATGTATTGTTTTTGTTTGCCGTTTGCTCCCTGTATGCTTACTGCCGATATTTCCAAAGGAGGCTTTTTTGCATTGAAAGCAGCTCTTTTGGCATCGACTTCTTCTTTGCTGATGCTGTCGAGCAGAAACTCTCTGATAAGAGGTATTTTCTCTATTGCAGCATCATACCCCGCACGGTCGCATTCTCTCATCTTGTCAAACTCCATCACTCCTGTCGAACCAAGGTTAGGCTCTATCAAAACACTGTTTGCACAATATACATTATAGTCTGAAGATGTGGTGAGCATATTCTCCAAATAGGAACGCATATTGCCTTCCTTGGGAGGAGGAAAGTTACCTGCCACTTTCACACCAATGATTATATCGGGGTGATAGGTTTCCAACATGTGCTTTGCAGGAAAATTGTTGTACATTCCTCCGTCAAACATAATCTTTCCGTCAAGCTCTATTGGGGAAAAGACAAAAGGAAAAGTCATTGAGGCTCTGACCGAAAGCCCGAGGTCTCCCGATGTTCTCACACTCTCTTTATTATCCTCAATGTCGGAAGCTACACAGAAAAAAGGAATCATCAAACTATCAAAGTCTCCGTTACAAGCAGTGGTTGCAGAGGAAAATATTTCTAAGAAAGCATAATCCATCTGTACAGGGTCCATTATGCTTGTGGGAAGTTGGAGAGAGAACTTGTTTTTTGTGTCGAATGCCACCGAGAGCATCCTTGGCGAACGTACAGACTTCTTGAAAAACCATACATACTTGTCTTCAATCTCGCCGGTCAGCCAATACTGAAATTCTTCCGAATAGAAAATCTCCTCGATCTCATCGACTGAGTAACCTGAGGCATATAAAGCTCCCATGATAGCCCCCATTGACGTTCCGCACACATAATCCACAGGAATTTGAGCCTCTTCCAAAGCTCTCAACACTCCTAAATGAGCCACACCTCTTGCACCTCCGCCACTGAGAACCAAGCCTACCTTTTGGCAGCGAAGACTATCAGGTGTCGAGAAGCTCTCATGAGGCTGTAACATACAAAAACACAGCAACAAGGCGGCAAAAAACTTGCCCCCGCCACTTGCAGACGACAACACTTCAGACAACTTCGTAGCCATTATAATCCAATCATTTCGAGAGCAAAACGAAAAAACAATGTCATATATTGTTTGGCAAAAAATCAAAGCCCGTTTTGTTAAAATAACTCGGCGTTTCACTCGCATAACTCGGCGTTTTGGCAGAATAATTCGGCGTTTTGATAAACTGTTGATTTATAGAACGAAAGCCATACTGATTATTGTTGTTTTTGTTTGCTGAGGCGGAAAGTGTAGGCGACGAAAAATAGTCATTTTGATAGAGCTTTTTTTTGAAAATCCGGCACTTGAATGGCCTCTTGGTTCGATTTATCGCATTTTTTATTGCCAAGTTCAAATAAAAGAAGTAATTTTGCAAGCTGAAATGCCGGTTTATCAAAGTCGGCAGATGTAAAAGAGTAATAATTAAATACTTCTGATAAATGAGACCAAATTTCACAAACATCGACTTCAAGTCGTTCGCACCCGCAGGCGACTTTGGAGAATGGGAAAAGGCTGTCGGTAATGAAAAGTCATGGCTGACACCAGAACAAATACCGGTTAAACCGGTGTATGGCAAGTGTGACCTTGAGGGTATGGAACACCTCAACTATGCAGCCGGCATAGCTCCAAACCTTCGCGGACCTTATTCCACCATGTACGTAATGCGACCATGGACAATCCGTCAGTATGCAGGTTTTTCCACAGCTGAAGAATCCAATGCGTTCTACCGCAGAAACATAGCAGCAGGACAAAAAGGTCTTTCGGTAGCTTTCGACCTTGCAACTCACAGAGGATATGACTCAGACCACGAAAGAGTTGTTGGAGACGTTGGTAAAGCCGGAGTGGCAGTCGATTCGATTTTGGACATGAAGATATTGTTCGACCAAATTCCGTTGGACAAGATGTCAGTTTCGATGACAATGAACGGAGCAGTTCTTCCAATCCTTGCATTCTACATCATAGCAGCCGAAGAACAAGGAGTATCGCAAGACAAGCTATCGGGAACAATCCAAAACGACATTTTGAAGGAATTTATGGTGCGTAACACCTATATCTATCCTCCAAAACCATCAATGAAAATTATTGCCGACATCTTTGAATACACATCAAAGAATATGCCTAAGTTCAACTCTATCTCTATTTCGGGATACCACATGCAGGAAGCAGGTGCAACTTGTGACATAGAGATGGCTTACACCTTGGCAGACGGCTTGGAATACATCAGAGCAGGTATAAACGCAGGCATGAGCGTCGATCAATTTGCACCACGTTTGTCGTTCTTCTGGGCAATAGGCATGAATCACTTCATGGAAATTGCAAAGATGAGAGCAGCAAGAATGTTGTGGGCTAAGTTGGTTAAGCAATTTAATCCACAAAATCCTAAATCACTTGCATTGCGTACTCACAGTCAGACATCAGGTTGGTCATTGACTGAGCAAGATCCGTTCAACAACGTCGGAAGAACATGTATTGAAGCAATGGGAGCAGCATTGGGACACACACAATCTCTACACACCAATGCATTGGACGAAGCTATCGCATTGCCAACAGATTTCTCTGCCCGTATTGCAAGAAATACTCAGATATATCTTCAAGAAGAAACCAACATCTGCCGCAGCGTAGATCCATGGGCAGGAAGCTACTATGTTGAGAGCCTCACCCACGAAATTGCACACAGAGCATGGGGACACATTCAAGAAGTAGAAAAGCTCGGAGGTATGGCAGCTGCAATCGAAAGCGGTATTCCAAAGATGAGAATTGAGGAAGCATCGGCAAGAAAGCAGGCAAGAATAGACTCGGGTAAAGACACAATCTTGGGAGTAAACAAATATCGTTTGGAAAGTGAAGACACAATCGATACATTGGAGATAGACAATACGGCAGTAAGAGAAGCACAAATCAAACGTTTGGCAAAATTGAGAGCCGAAAGAAACGAAGCAGATGTTCAATCAGCATTGGAAGCTCTTTCAAACGTTGCAGCAACAGGCAAAGGCAACCTTTTGGAAATGTCAATCGATTGTGCAAGGAAGAGAGCATCTCTTGGCGAAATATCTTATGCATTGGAAAAACATTTCGGACGATACAAAGCAAAAATCAATCTTATTTCAGGCGTGTACAGTGCAGATACAAAAGACAACGCAGACTTCAAGAAAGCACAACAGTTGTGCGATGAGTTTGCAAAGATAGAGGGAAGAAGACCTCGTATCATGATAGCAAAGATGGGACAAGACGGACACGACAGAGGAGCAAAGGTTGTGGCAACAGGATATGCAGACCTTGGATTTGATGTCGATATGGGACCATTGTTCCAAACCCCTGCCGAAAGTGCAAAACAAGCTGTTGAGAACGACGTTCACATACTTGGTGTAAGTTCGTTGGCAGCAGGACACAAGACCTTGGTTCCTCAAGTAATTGAAGAATTGAAGAAACTCGGCAGAGAAGACATAATGGTTGTGGTTGGAGGAGTTATACCTCCGCAAGACTACGATTTCTTGTACAAAGCAGGAGCAGCTGCAATCTTCGGACCCGGCACCATCATAGCACAAAGTGCAACCAAGATGTTGGAATTGCTTTTGGCAGCAAGAAAATAGTCTGATTGGCAAACCAAAAGCCCTGCATCAAGCAGAGCAACGATAAATTAGAGGCTGTCTGACAAGTTCGGACAGCCTCTTTTTTATCCCTTTGCGGACACACTTTTGTGAAATAGTATTCTATCTGAAACTCTGTATGGTATTACAATCGCCGCCTGCCTTTGTTATTTGACAAACAAAAAAAAGAGACTGTCCGACGAATTATTGTCAGACAATCTCTTTGAATTAAAAAAATATGAAAATGAAAAAAAATTGCAGGGCTTAGTATTCGTCTTCGTGGAAGAAGAAGTCGTCCTTTGTAGGATAATCGGGCCAGATGTCCTCGATTGTTTCGTAGATGTCTCCTTCGTCTTCAATCTCGGCAAGGTTTTCCAAAACCTCGGCGGGAGCCCCGCTTCTTATGGCGTAGTCCATCAATTCTTCTTTGGTGGCCGGCCATGGTGCATCGTCCAATTTTGATGCCAATTCCAAAGTCCAATACATTGTTTTATCGTTTTATGGTTGTTATTCTGTTTTGTATTGCTATGTTAAGTTGTTATGTTCATTTATTCTGCACACCAATATGTCTCTTTTCTGCCTTTGTGCTTCAAGATGTAGCGAGAGAGTACGAAAAGATAGTCTGACAGACGGTTGAGAAACTGCAAAACCATATCATCAACAGGGTTATCTTCGTTCAATCTTACACATAGACGCTCTGCTCTGCGACATATCGTTCTGGCTACATGAATATGTGAGCTTGTGCGACTTCCTCCGGGAATAAGAAACGCTTTCAGTGCCGGTAGTTCATCGTTCATTGCGTCAATTCTTCTTTCCAAAAACTTGACGTCCTCTTCTTTTACCTTGGGCATACGACTTTTTACTTCCTCACTTTCACTCGAAATGAGGCTTTCGCAGTTGAATAAAATTCTTTGAATTTTCACTACCTCGCGAGTAAGATGTTCGCTATTGAAACAATCTCTTACCAATCCCAAGTAGGAAACCAATTCGTCAATCGTTCCATAACACTCAACACGAAGGTCATATTTTTTGACCCTTGTGCCTCCCGAAAGACTTGTTTCTCCTTTGTCTCCTGTCTTTGTGTAAATCATTTCGGTTGTTTCTTAAATTCTCTCCACAGATTGAATTTCCGGAACGACTTCTCTGACGGCTGCTTCAACGCCTTGCTTCAATGTAGCCAATGCATGAGGACAACTACCGCAGTGTCCTTGTAGTTCAACATATACAATCTTGTTTTCGTCCATACTTACAAACTGAACGTCGCCTCCGTCTTCTTGCAAGTACGGACGGATTGACTCGATTACTTCTTTAACTCTGTTTTCCAAATTTGTTTTTTCTTCAGGTGTCATATTCAGGTCTTATTTAATGTTTGTCTTTTTGATTACTACTTCTGCCAACTGCATGAAGCTCTCTGCTTCTGGCGAGGAAAAGTCGAGCGAAATGGGATTTCCGCTGTCGTTTGTCTCAGAAATGTCGAGCGAGATGGGAATCTGTGCAATCAATTCCACATCAAGTTCTTTTGCCAAGGCTTCCGTGCCTCCTTTTCCGAAGATATAGTATTTGTTATTCGGCAATTCCTTTGGCGTAAAGTATGCCATATTTTCCACAAGTCCCAACACAGGTATTGCAATTTGGTCGTTCTTGAACATATTTACCGCTCTTCTCACATCGGCAACTGCAAGCTGTTGAGGGGTACAAACAAACAATGCTCCGCTTACGGAGAATTGTTGAACAAGTGTGAGTTGTATGTCGCCGGTTCCCGGAGGCATATCCAAAACCATAAAGTCCAATTCGCCCCAATGGGTTTCGGTGAGCATCTGTGTGAGTGTATTTGCTGCCATTGGTCCTCTCCATAACATCGGACGCTCCTTATCGACAAAGAATCCGACGCTCATGAGTTTTATTCCGAACTTTTCAAATGGCAGCATGAGCTGTTTGCCGTCTATCTCGGCTGCCATGACTTGCTCATTCTCAATATTGAATAGTGTAGGGATACTTGGTCCGTATATGTCGGCATCTGCCAATCCTACTCTGTAACCTTTTTTTGCCAAAGAGAGGGCAAGGTTTGCTGCAACTGTAGATTTGCCTACGCCGCCTTTACCACTCGCAACGGCAATGACGTGCTTTATCTTGCTCATTGCCGAGTTGATTGCTTCTTGTTTCCGTTTCTTTTCCTCAAATATGTTAGTCATGTTATCTCTTTATTTCAAAAACGGGTGCAAAGATATGAAATTCTATTCACAGCAAAGCAATTTTATTGTAAAGAGTTGGTGTTTTGTTCCCAAAAGAGTTGAAATCACTAAGTATTATTGCTGAGTTTTGACGATTGCTTCGGTGATGTTGATTGCAAAGTCTGCTAATTTCTCGCATTGGGCGTACAGATTGCTGTAACAAATTCCTGTTTGGTAGGAATAGATGTTGTTTTTGACAGCTTCGGTGTGTTCGGTGCGTAGCTCGTCTCGATAGTTGTTGATTTTGGCTTCTATTTCGGCAGCTCTTTCACCCCTGACACTGTGGTAATTTTCCGAAAGGTTGTCGTTCATTTCCAATACGGCTTCTCTAACAAGGGAGAACATCTTTTGGAGTTTGTCTCTCATGTCTTGGGTAAACCATATATTTTGCTTCTTTTTGCTTTCTATGGCTAACGAGAGTTGATAGCAACTATCTCCAATACTTTCCAAATTATCTACAATGCGGAGCATGGAGCTTATCTCTTGCGAAGCACCGAGGCTGAGTTCGTTTTCGCTCACTTTTGTAAGATAGTTGGCAATTTCGACTTCCATTCGGTCGGTGATTTCCTCATATTTCTTGGTGCGTTGCATGAGATAGTCAAACTTTTTGTCGTCTTTTTCTACAAAGAGGTCGGGGATAAACTCATACATTCTGACAACTCTTTTGCTGAATGCTTCTATTTCTTTTTTTGCAGGCTCTATGCTTAGTTCGGAAGCCGACATCAAACCTGTCGGAATGAACTTCAATCGGAATTCTTCTTCGTCGTTTGCAGGTACCATCTTGTTTACGAGTTTCTCAATTGAAGGAATGAACCACACAAGTACCGAGGTGTTGAGCAGGTTGAAGAAACTATGGAAGCAGGAAAGGGCAACAGGGATTGCAGCTGCCGATTGCATCGGGTCTATTCCCTTTGTTGCCAACATAAATTTGCTTATAAAGAATAAAAACGGCTTGAAGAGTATCAAAATCCAGCAAACACCTATAAGATTGAAAACAAGGTGCGCTCTTGCTGCCCGTTTTGCGGTTGCGTTTGCCATGAGAGCTGCCATGTTTGCCGTGATTGTGGTTCCTATGTTCTCGCCCAAAACCAAGGCTGCTGCAACTTCAAAGCCAATCAAGCCTTGCGAACACATCACAAGGGTGACTGCCATCATTGCCGAGGAGGATTGGACTATTACGGTGAGTATCGTGCCAATCAAGACGAACAACAAAATGGACAAATAACCATAATCTGAAAGCGAACCTATGAAATTCAACACTTCAGCATACTCCGGTTGTGTAAAGTCGGGAACTCCGTTTTTCAAAGCCTCCAAACCCATGAACAAGAGGGCAAATCCCACAAAGAACTCTCCCAGAGACTTGCGTTTTTTTATAAACAGAAGCGGTGTTGCGACAGCTATGAGAGGGAAAACGATAAGTGTGGTTGAGAACTCGAACCCCAAGAGCGATATTATCCAAGCTGTAACTGTTGTTCCTATGTTTGCTCCCATTATGACGGCGATTGCCCCTGATAGCTTGAGCAGTCCTGCATTTACAAAGCTGACAACCATCACCGTTGTTGCTGAAGAAGATTGTATGAGGGTCGTTATTCCAACTCCGGTAATGACACCGCTCAATCTGTTTGAGGTCATCTTAGAGAGGATACCCCTCATTTTGTCGCCGGCAAGCTTTTGCAAGGCATCACTCATTACTTTCATTCCGTAGAGGAACAATCCCAATGCTCCTATCAGTTCCAAGGCTTTCAACACTATACCCATGCTTGTCTGTCTGTTTTGTTCTTATAAAATTTTTGTTAAGTATTTGTTACGGCCTGCAAAGATAAAAATTATTCTTTACTTCAAAGGGCTTTTTGATTTCGTTTTTTGTCCTTCTTGGGAAACCAGCCTTTTGCAACTCTTTTTTGTTGTTCAAAAAGTTCTTTTATTGTCCACAATGACGAAAAAGCAAAAACACCTGACAATGAGGAAATAACTACATTCTCGACCAACATTGAAATTGCTATTCCGCCAATTCCTGCAAGCAGGAATACCCACCAGGGTTTTGTTCCCCAATGATATTCTACTTTTATGACTAAGGGATGAAACAGACCTATGATTAAAAAGGTACTTATGCCGATTAGCAATCCTGCAAAGTTCATTTTGTTTTAAATATTTGATTATATATTTGAGAAAAATGCCTTACTCTGCCTATTTTTGCAAGTTTTACTATGCTTTGGTGCAAGACACAGTCGGGATAGATGTCAGGATTGTTTGTTTGTTCCTTATATATATATATTGTTTTCTTGAAGTCTTGGTGAGCCTGTCTCACAGCAATGGCTTCTTTAGGCTTCCCACCAAGAAGAAATGCCATTGCAGCTACAAAATCGAGTACTTTTCGTTTGCGAATGACTGATTTTAGCTTGTCTTTCGGCAGGTTTTTGTAGAGCAGAAGCAGGTTGTTTCTGAAATTGAGGTAGGTTTTGCGGGCAGAAGTCTTGTTGAGAGTTCCTCCTCCGAGGTGATAGACTGTCGATTTTGGAGTATATACTATCTTGTAACCTGCATTTTTCAGTCTCCAACAAAGGTCTATTTCTTCCATGTGGGCAAAGAAGTTCTCGTCCAACCCTCCGAAGCGGTGGTAAAGCTCTGATTTTATGAACAAAGCAGCACCGCTTGCCCAAAATATATCTCTCTCCTGTCCATATTGTCCGTTGTCTTGTTCCAAGGTGTCGAATATTCTGCCTGCACAGAAAGGATAGCCCAAGTAGTCGATATATCCGCCTGCTGCTCCTGCATATTCGAACATTG
>SAMEA3663275__coassemble_127_pt1 | contig 21857 bp, 16 predicted proteins | sample SAMEA3663275__metabat2_low_PE_033 | metagenome-assembled genome bin SAMEA3663275 (sample SAMEA3663275) | pig gut metagenome | biome: pig gut; feature: pig-associated habitat; material: faeces | place: China | collected 2013 | reverse complement strand
GTTTTGTCGCCGCAAAACGGCGTTTCATTTTTGCTATTTCTAAAACATTGATTTGCAATATAGTATTTGTGTATTTGAAGCCTTGATTTGGTTGAAATGTTTGATAGAAAAACAGCAAAAATTTGTCAATCAGAAAACATTTTCTATATTTGTAGTCGGAAAACAAAGCGAAAAGGTTTTCGAGTATCAAACAGAAAAAAGAAGAAGCACAAGGAGAAAAAGAAAGAATTATTGTTTTGACTTGGGCAAATTAAAAGAAAACGGATTAAAAACAACAGAGAGATGAGAAAATTTTTGACATTGTTGGCAATGATTGCCATTTCAGCAAGCGTATTTGCACAAAAAGAAGTTACAAAGTTTATGGGAATACCGGTCGATGGCAGCCCCACAGAAATGATTAAAAAGTTAAAGGCTAAAGGATTTACGACAGACGAGGATTTTATGCAGGCTATCAAACTGGGAGGTGTTGATTGGGACGGACCGGAGTGGTTGATTGGACGTTTTAACGGAGAAAAAGTCAGAGTATCGCTTCATGTTGAACAAAATAAGGTTTGGAGAATATATCTTTCAGACAAGGATAATCGAGATGAAACCCAAATCAAAATACGGTTTAATACTCTTGTCAGACAATTTGAAAACAATGATAAATATGTACCTTTGTCTGATGAACAAACAATAGCTGACGATGAGGATATATCATACCAAATGACAGTGAACAATAAACAATATGATGCTGCTTTTGTTCAAAAAGGCGAAGACGGAACGGTAGATGGAAAAAGGATGGTTTGGTTTAAGATAAGCCAACGTTCCGAGGGTTATTACATAGCTATGTTCTACGACAACGAATACAATCAAGCTGACGGCAGTGATTTGTAAAAACAGAGAGTTTGTAGCTCAGATGCAAATTTGAAACAAGTATATACCCTGCCAAAAACAGCAAAGTGTTTACGCAGGTTTGGTTGCGGAGAAAAGCAAAACGCCGTTTTGTCGCCGCAAAAGGGCGTTTCATTTTTGCTGTTTTAATGTTTTGCTTTGTCAGTGCTTAGTATTGCTCTTGTGAATTGGGGAAGTCTCTTTCTCTTACGTCTTTGACGTACTGTCCTATAGCTTGTGTGATTTGGTTTCCTATGTCTGCATAGCGTCTCAAAAAGCGTGGAGTAAACTCTTGCGTAATTCCAAGCATATCATGCAAGACAAGGACTTGTCCATCGACCTCTCCTCCTGCACCAATGCCGATTACGGGTATTCGGAGTTCCAATGCGATTTGTGCTGCGAGGCTTGCAGGGATTTTTTCCAACACTATGGCAAAGCAACCTGCGTCTTCTAACAGGTGGGCGTCTCTTATCAGCTTGTCGGCTTCTGCCTGCATGGTTGCCCTTACGGCATACGAGCCGAATTTGTTAATTGATTGGGGCGTCAGTCCCAAGTGTCCCATTACGGGAACTCCTGCCGAGATAATTCGTTTGACCGATTCCAAAATCTCTTCTCCGCCCTCCATTTTGACGGCATTGGCTTCGGTCTCTTTCATTATTCTGATTGCCGAGCAGAGTGCTTCTTTGGAGTTGCCCTGATAGGTTCCGAATGGCAAATCTACAACAACCAATGCTCTTTGGCAGGCTCTCACCACGCTTGAAGCATGGTATATCATCTCGTTGAGGGTTATCGGAAGGGTAGAAGAGTATCCTGCCATTACGTTTGCTGCCGAGTCTCCCACCAAAACCACATCCACTCCCGACATATCGACCAACTTTGCCATCGAATAGTCGTATGCCGTTATCATTGCTATCTTTTCGCCTTTGTCTGCCATGGTTTGCAGAGTTTTGACGGTGATTTTCTTACTGTCTTTCTTTGCTACTGACATTTTTGTTTGTCCTTTATGTGTGTTCTTTTCCGAGGGCAAAATTAGCAATGTTTTTTCTTTTGGCTTGTTTTTTGCTGTTTTATTTTCTTTTTGCAGACCCCAAATGGGTAATTCTTCGTACTTTTGTGGAAAATTTGAGTGTATGTTTGAGTTTATCGAGGGTATATTTGAGGAGCTTACTCCTTCGTATGTGATAATCAACACTTCGGGAGTGGGTTTTCGGGTCGAGATTTCGTTGAATTGCTATGAGGGGTTGAAAAACAAACAAAACGGCAGGCTGTTTATTCATCAAATCATAAGAGAAGACGCTCATCTTTTGTTCGGCTTTGCTTCTGCAAGAGAAAGAGAGCTTTTCAGGGCGTTGATTTCGGTGAGCGGTATTGGTGCAAACACGGCACGAATGATGCTCTCTTCGCTTAGCGAAGATGAACTCATAAGAGCCGTTGTCAGTGAGGATATTGCAAAAATCAAAAGCATAAAGGGCATAGGCTTGAAGACGGCTCAGAGGGTCATAATAGAGCTTAAAGATGTTTTGTCGAAGTTTGAGACAGAACAAAGCAATACTTGCAGCGACAATAAAAACCGACAGGAGGCGTTATTAGCTTTGCAGACGCTCGGTTTCAACAAGCTGCTTATCGAAAAGGCTTTGGATAAGATTTGCAAAGATAAGAGAGAGGCAAGTGTTGAAGACTTGATACGTTTGGCTCTGAAAATATTATAATATTGTTTTGTGTTAAGGCTGCCGATGAGGTTTTTTGAGGACAGATTATTTGTTTGGTTACTTGGTTTTGCCACAGTGGTTTGTGTGTGCTTTGCAGACAGCCTCATGGCTCAGCAAGATGACCTCAGATACCCGATAAACGACAGCACCAAAAGTCCTCTCTATCTCACTTCTCCCCAAAATATCACAACGACTGTGGAGTATTCTGCCGAGGACAATGAATACTATCTGATAAAAAAGGCAGGCGACATTGTGATTGAGCGAAAAATTTTGTCCTTTTCGGAATATCAGAACTACGACTTGGACAAGATGATTGACGACTATTGGAAAAATCGTTCCATGACCTCGAAAGTTGCAGCCGCTTCGACTGACGGAGGTTTGAGCAGCCTTATCCCGCAGCTGAAAATCAACAGCGAACTGTTTGAGACCATATTCGGAGGACAGACAATAGACATCAGACCGAGCGGAAATGCAGAGATAAAACTCGGATTTCTCAACAATAGAAACGAAAACCTTGCATTGAGCGAAAGCCAGCGAAGCAACACGAGCTTGGATTTTGACATGAACTTTCAGGTCAATGTGCTTGCACAGATAGGAACGGCAATCAACCTCAATTTTAACTACAACACCGAAGCTACTTTTGACTTTGAGAACGAAATGAAGCTCAAATATGAAGGCAAGGAAGACGATATTGTTCAACTCCTTGAGGGAGGAAACATCAGCTTTCCGCTTCCGCTTTCTCTCATTCAGGGAACACAATCTCTTTTTGGTGCAAAAACCAAGTTGAAGTTCGGAAACCTCACCTTGGACGCTGTTGTTTCGCAACAGAAGTCTGAGTCTTCGTCGGTTACCGTGCAGGGCGGGGCTCAAATGGACGAGTTTAACTTCAAAGCCGACCAATACGATGCCAACAGACACTTCTTCATTTCTCAATACTTCTATGACAACTACAACAATGCAATGAGTACCCTGCCGATAATCAACTCCAACATCGTAATTACAAAGATAGAAGTGTGGAGGACAAATGTGGGAGCGGCAGTTACCAACAACAGAAACATCGTTGCCTTCTCGGACTTGGGAGAAGCCAAGCCCTACGGACAAAACCCTTCGATTGAGCGTCCGGGAGCAGGAGCTTTGCCCGACCAAAATCTCTCAAACAGACTTCTCGATGTGGTAGATGTAAATTCTTTGAGAAACATCAACACCATAAGCTCCTATTTGCAGGGAATGGGTTTTGTTTCGGGACAGAATTATGAGAAAGTCGAAAGCGCTCGAAAGCTCTCTTCAAACGAATATACATTCAATCCCAAACTTGGATTTATCTCTCTTACCACACCTCTTTCGGCAGATCAGGTTTTGGCGGTTGCTTTCCGTTATCAGATTGTGGGAGATACCGCAACTTATCAGGTCGGAGAGTTTTCGGACGAGGGAGTGTCAGATCCCAATACCTTGGTTGTAAAACTGTTGAAAAGCTCTTCGCTCAATGTTCGCAACCCTATTTGGAAACTGATGATGAAGAATGTCTATCGCATTCCCGATGCTTACCAGATTTCGGAAGAGGATTTTCGTCTGAATATTTTGTATCAGGCAGACGAAGACGGAGTGCAGACGGGATATTTCAGAGATGGAGACTATCAGGGCATACCTCTTTTGCAGGTGTTCGGCTTGGACAGAATGGACAATCAGCAATACATGTATCCCGACGGAGTGTTCGACTTTGTCGATAATGCCACAACCGCAGGTGGAACAATACAAAGAGACAAGGCTTTGATATTCTTTCCGACCGTTGAGCCTTTTGGCAAAGATTTGAGGGCTACCTTGAATAATGACGAGCTTGCCGACAAGTATTGTTTTGACTCTCTTTACACCCTTTCGAAGTCTCAGGCAGAGCAGTACCCCAATCAAAACAAGTTCTACTTGGAAGGAAGGTTCAAATCCTCGTCGGGAGCGGAGATTTCTCTCGGTTCGATGAACGTACCCCAAGGTTCGGTAAAGGTAATGGCAGGAGGAATAACACTTACCGAAGGAACAGACTATACTGTCGATTATGCAATGGGACGAGTTAGGATTATCAACCAAGGCTATCTCAATTCGGGAACACCGATTACCGTATCGACAGAAGCCAACTCGGTGTTCAGTTCGGTAACCAAGAGCTTGTTTGGACTGAGAGCCAACTACGAAGTAAACAAAGACTTCACTCTCGGAGCTACCTTGATGAAGCTGCACGAAAGCCCCGTAACTCAAAAAGTGAACTACCAAGAAGAGCCTTCGAGCAACACCATTTGGGGAGTGGATATGAACTTTCGCAAGGAAGTTCCTCTGATTACAAAATTGGTCGATTTGCTTCCGTTTTACCAAACCAAAGCACCGTCTTATTTGAATTTCAGCGGAGAGTTTGCACACTTTATTCCCGGCAATCCCAAAGTGATAGGCAAAACAGGAACAGCATACATTGATGACTTTGAAACAGCAAAACGTTCCTACGACATGAAAGCTGTCAGTTCGTGGTCTTTGGCTTCGACCCCTCAAGACTACAACACCCATAACCCGATGTTCCCCGAAACAGCCAAACACTTGGGATTGACATACGGATTTAACAGAGCAAAGATTGCATGGTACTACATAGACGAGAATTTCTATCGTCAGCCGCCTGCCAACATAAGCAATGACGATTGCTCTCTGCCTTATACTCGTCCGATTGAAGAAAGAGAGTTTCACCCAAACAAGGAACTCACTCAGGAAGAGATGAGAAACATAAGAGAGTTCAACATTGCGTTTTATCCTTCGGAGAGAGGACCTTACAACTTCGACACCACATCGTCCTATTCGGCAGGATTGTTGCCGGACGGCAGCCTCAAAGACCCGCAGACACGTTGGGGCGGAATAATGAGAAAGTTAGAGCCTACCGACTTTGAGGCAGCCAATATAGAGTATATCGAATTTTGGATGATGGATCCTTTTATCGAAAATCCTCAACACAGCGGTGGTAAGCTCTATTTCAACCTCGGAGAGATTTCGGAAGACATATTGAGAGACGGAAGAAAGAGTTTTGAGAACGGATTGCCTACAAGTGCAGAAGTTGTCGATGTAGATACAACCATTTGGGGACGAGTTCCTCGTTTGCAATCCATTGTGAACGCATTTAGCAACGACCCTGCCGCAAGACAATACCAAGACATTGGTTATGACGGCTTGTCTTCCGAAGACGAAACTTCTTTCTTTGAGAGATTTTTGACCATTGCAAACGCACAGCTTGACCAAGAGGCATACGACAAACTGCTTCAAGACCCTTCGGGAGACGACTTTATGTATTTCAGAAGTGATGAGTATGACCAAAGCAATGCCAAAATCTTGGACAGATATAAGAGATACAACAACTCGGAGGGCAACTCTTCGGTTGTTTCGGACAATTCGGGTTATTCCTCTCAATCTTCTTCACTTCCAAACGTCGAAGACATCAACCAAGACAACACCCTCTCGGAAGCAGAGAACTATTACGAATATGAGATTATCCTCTCGCCTGAAAATATGGTCGTCGGCAGAAACTGCATTACCGACATACAAGACGCAAGAAGCATAAAACTTCCAAATGGAGACTATGCCGACTGCAAATGGTATCAATTCAAAATACCAATCAGAGAACCAAACAGAACAGTGGGCGATATTAGCGGATTTCAATCCATTCGTTTTATGCGTATGTTCCTCAGAGAGTTTGAAGAACCAATCATTTTGAGATTTGGAACTTTTGAACTTGTGAGCGGAGAATGGCGAAAGTTTACCGACAACTTGCTCGAACCGGGACTTTATCCTACCGGAACGCAAAGCGAAAACACTACTTTCTCGGTTGCTTCGGTCAATATAGAAGAAAACGGAAAGCGATTGCCTGTGCCGTATGCTCTTCCTCCGGGAATAGAACAAGAACAAATGTATTCCACAACCTCGGTTACCAACATGAATGAGCAGGCTCAAAGCCTCAAAATTTGCGAGTTGTCGGACGGAGACGCAAGAGCGATTTACAAAACCACCGAGTTGGATTTGCGACAGTACAAACGCTTGAAAATGTTTGTCCATGCAGAGAAACTTAACGAGTTTGACGAATACAAAACAGGCGATTTGTCGGTATTCATACGCTTGGGAACAGACTTTACAAACAACTATTACGAGTACGAAGTGCCCCTTACCTTCACTCCTTGGTACACAGGAGCAAGCAACAGAGAAGCAATATGGCCCACAGCCAACGAATTGGACATCGACCTCGAAAAGTTGGTGAAGGTAAAAGAGAACCGCAATGCAAAGATACGCTCAAACGACAACACCGTCAATTCACTTATACCATACAGTGAGAACATTGACGGAAGAAAAATGACCGTTTTGGGAACACCGAACATTGCAGGCGTCAAGGTAATAATGATAGGTGTGCGTAACCCAAAGAAGCAAAGCCAATATGACAATGACGATATGTTGCCAAAGTCTGCCGAAATATGGATTAACGAATTGCGTATGACCGATTTTAATCGAGACGGAGGTTGGGCTGCAACAGGCTTTGCAAGAACTAACCTTGCCGATTTGGGAGATTTGTCTTTGTCGGCAAGCTATCGTTCGGCAGGATTTGGAGGCATAGAACAAAAAGTATCCGAAATATCACAAGACAACATAGGAACGTTTGACATTGCAACCAACATAGAAGTAGGAAAGCTCTTCCCCGAAAAGCTCGGCATCAGACTGCCTGTTCACTTTGACTACTCTCAGTCGGTGAGCAATCCTAAGTACAACCCCTTAGACCCAGACGTAAAGTTGGAAAACGACCTTATGAGTTACCGAACCGAAGCAGAAAGAGACTCTATCAGACACTTAGTTCAAGACTATGTGAGCCGCACTAACCTCAACTTTATGAACGTTCGCAAAGACCGATTGGGAGACAGAGCCTTGAAGAGACATTTTTACGACATAGAGAACTGGAATGCCTCCTATTCGTACTCTTCAACTTATGCAAGAGATGTAGATATAGAGCATAACAACAAGATACAACACCGAGGTTCTCTTGCATATCAGTACGATGTTACTTCCAAAGGCTGGAAACCATTTGCCAAAGTGCCGTTGTTCAAAAAGAAAGCCTTTGCCATACTGAAAGACATGACGCTTTACTACATTCCCAAGTCCTTCTCTTTCCGCACAGAAGTCGTAAGAGACTTTGAAGAGACCTTGCTCAGAGCCAAAAGTCAGGGAATTGTAATCATGGAACCCTACATCTACAAACAGTTCTATGCCAACAGGGCATACACATTCAAGTATGACCTTACCTCAAACATCAAAATGGAGTATGATGCGACCATGAATGCCCTCATAGAAGAGCCTCGCGGCAGAATAGACACCAAGGACAAGCGAGACTCTGTCTGGACTTCGGTTTTGGAACTTGGCAAGGCACAGCAGTTTACTCAGAACTACAAGTTGAGCATCAACGTTCCTATCAACAAAATACCAATTTTTGATTGGGTCAGACTGAACGGATCTTACAGCGGAACATACAAGTTTGTTTCCTCAACCGAAGCAACACGCTCACTTGGTAACGACATCGAAAATTCGAGACGAGTTTCGGCAACTGCAAATTTCTCTCTCAACACACTCTACACCAAAGTACCTTTCATCAAGAAAGCCTATGAGGCACAGAAAAAGAGCAACAGCTTTAGCGGAGTGCCTACTCGACTTCCAAAGAAAGAAGAGAAAAACACCAAAGACACTTTATCCTCTACCAAAGACAGCATACCTGCGATAAACAAGTTCTTGAAAGAAGCTCTGAACTACACCTTACGATTTATCACTTGTGTCAAAACGGTTTCAATCAACTATAATCTCAACGAAGGCACAAGCATACCCGGCTTTATGCCTGTTGCAAAATGGTTGGGAACAACGCCCGATGATAAGTTTGCACCCGGCTTCGGATTTGTTTTCGGCTCTCAAAGCATGGACATAATGGAAAGAGCAATCACAAATTCGTGGCTCAGCACCGACACAATGTTCAACTCGGCAATGATGCAAAAAAGCACTGAGAACATCAATGCCCAAATCAAGGTCGAACCATTCAAAGACTTCAACATCGACATCAGCTTCAAGCGAAACCAAAGCGAGCAATTTACTTGTTACTACAAGTATGATGCTGCCACGGGAATGCTTAACGGACCTCTCTCACCACTGAGGACGGGACGATATAGCATTTCAATCATCGCTTTGCCTACACTTTTTGCGGCAATGGACGACAACAACGTAAGCTCAGTGTTTCAAACCTTTTTGGAAAACAGAGATGAGATTGCGAGACGTTTGGCATCGAGCAACGCCGCAGCCAATCCCGACTATTCGGGCATGATGATAGCCGACTCGGCAACAGGTAAACTATATCCTGACGGCTATGGAGCATTAAGCCAACAAGTGTTGATACCTGCCTTTTTGGCAGCCTACACAGGCAGCAACCCAAGCACTCAGAGCCTTTCTCCATTTATAAAGATGCCGATGCCAAATTGGAAGATAAGCTATACAGGATTGAGCAAATTGGATTGGGTTAAAAAGTGGGCAAACTCCATAACCATTTCCTCCAATTACAGTTGCGACTACAACATAGGAGCGTTTACCTCCGACACAAGAGTGCCGTTGGACGACAGATACGACTATGGAACAGAATGGGTGAGAAATCAGATAAGCAACAACTTTATTGCCAAAGACGTAATTGACCAGATTACAATCAGCGAACAGCTCTCACCTTTGTTTAAAGCCGACATCAATCTCAAAAACAGCTTCCAAACCAACATAGAAATAAGGAAAGAACGCACCCTTTCGCTCTCCTTTGCCAACTCACAAGTAACCGAAGTAAACCGAACCTCATACGTTTTGGGAGCAGGATACCGATTTAAGGACGTAGAAATCAATGTGAGAATGGGAGGAGAGAACACTCGCAAGTTCAAAAGCGACATTCTTTTGAAAGCAGATATGTCTGTCAATATCAATCGAACAATCCTCCGCAAGATAGACCAAAATGTCAATCTTGTTTCGTCGGGTTCAAAGGTCTTTACCCTCAACCTTTCGGGCGAATACTCGCTTACGGAACAAATTATCCTCAAAGCCTACTTTGAGATGACCTCAAACACCCCTTACGTTTCCAATTCCTATCCCAACTCCACCACACAAGGAGGCTTCTCGGTGCGTTTAACCTTGTAGAGCAACAGAACAGATTTAGTTTGCCTGCAACGTTTATTCTATTGTCTGATATTTTTGGTTTTGACTATTGGGTTTGTCGGAAATTGTCATTCGCAATCTTGTTCCCAAGAATGAGGCGACGTACTTTTTTCTTGTCCATTTTGTGTCTTTCACCCCCGGCATGGCAGCTATTTCTCTGATGCTTTTGGGTGTGCGGCAGTATTCAAACACCTTGTATTGAGGTGTTTGTGCTGATGTCTTGAGGTTCGGTATTCGTTTGCTTGGGGTGTCAGATTCCCCGACTTGGGGTGTGTCATAGTATTCAAACTCGGTCAAAATAATGCTTATTTTATTGATATGCACAAGTTAACACCTTCTTAAGGTCCGACTATATATCATCTGATGTTTTTGGAGAACGAAAATACCCGAAAGAGAAGATTTGTTCTTCTGAATCGGGTATTGTCTTTTCTGATTTGGTGTTTGGGAGTTGCTTTCTGCCGATTGTTATTTTAGTGATATGGTTTTGATTATCGAGCGGAGCTGTTTTTCTGTTTTGGCTGCTCCTTCTCCCAAGATAAATCCTATTTGTTGTACTTGCAAAAGGGTGTCTTTTATTACTTCGTTTACTCGGTGAATTATCTCTTCGGGGCGTTCTTCTTCGTCATAAAGGTTTCGGAATATTACACAGACCGATTTTTGAGGTATAAGGGTAAAGATTGATACGTTGATAAGTCGATTGTCATACTCAAAGTCTTTGTTGATGATGTCTTCGGAGGTTTTCAGAACATATTCGAGCTGATTGTACAATTCGGCAGGCAGAAGGGTTTTGATGCTTGCTCCGATAAGTCCGGGGATTATTTCATCAATTTCTTTGGCATCGTCTCCCAATATCTCGATAAAGCCGCTGTTTGAGTCGCTTATTCGCATTGAGGCATCAACTATTGCAATGCCCGGGTAGATATGATGAACGATTGAAGAGAGTGAGCGGGACAGCTCTGTGTTGTTTACTCTTTGTGCAGAGAGTTCTTCTTTGAGGTTGTTGCACTCTGTTTGCAGGTCGATAAGTTCTACCTTTGTGTTTTTAAGTTGGTTGCTGAAGTCTCTCGTTCCTTTTTGGGTATAAGCAAAACACATTTCCGGCGATGCTATTCCCTGAGCTATTGCAATGGCAAGGTCTGTGCAGCTGTCATATCCGCAAGCCTTGCAGTTGGTGTGTCGATTGGTTGAACTCTTGCCGAGAGTTTCAAAGGCTTGTTCTATTGTTGCCTTGCTTGGAGTGGGAAGTGTTTTGTCGTCTGCTTTGTGGAATGTTACCAATTCGGATTTGTTGGAGTATTGTTCGATATTTTGTTTCCATTTTTCCAAGTCTATGGTTCGCATTCTCTTCTTTGCATACTCTCTTACTAAGTTATATCTTATATATTTCTGTCCTTTGGTGCAGCCCGACGACATCAGACAGCCTTTGCAGAAGTAAAGGTTGAGGTGTGTCGAAAATTCGTTACCGTGTTTTGCGAATTGTTTGAGGGCATCTGCCACGTCCTTTTTGCCTTCTACGGTGATGAAGTGGTTTTCCTCCATTGTGGTACTTGCTCCGCAAGCCTCGGCAAAGCCTTCTGCTATCGGATAGAGAGAACCTTTGAATCCGAATGGCTCGTCAAACTCTCCGTATTCGACCATTTCTTCTTTTATTCCACGCTTCTCAAACATCTGTCTCAGCTCAACAAAAGTCAGAAAAGCGTCAAGCCTCATATCGCTGTCATATCTTCGATTGTCTTTCTTCAAACCAATGCAGGGGGTGATGTTCACTACTTTTGTGTCTTGCCCGTAGTGTTTTCGTATTGTAGATGCCGTTGCCACGGCAGGGGGAACAATAGGGGAGAGATTGTTTACAAGCGAGGGTTGATATTTCTCTATATACATATTGGCAACAGGGCAGTGCGAGGTGATGAAACTTCTTCCTTTGAAGCTGTTGCAAAGAGCTGCTTGCTTTTGTGCAACCAAATCGACCCCGAAACTTACTTCGCACACAAGAGAAAAGCCTATCTTTCGTATCATTGTAACAAATTTGCGATAGTCTCTCACATCGTCAAATTCTCCTGCAATGCTCGGGTCGCATATTGCAGCCACTTTTTGTCCCGAGGCAAGCAGTTGCTCTACTTGTTCGATGTTTCCCTCAAGCTCTATTGCAGAATAGGCACAAGCCGACAGACAGTTGCCGCAAGCTATGCACCTGTCGTCAATTATAAAAGGCTTGGTACTCTTGCTGCTTACTTGAATGGCTTTTACAGGACACGCTCTTACGCACGCATAACAACTCACACACTTATTTTCTTCCAAAAACAATACCTTGTCTGACATAAAAATCTCTCTTTTTTGGTCGCCAAAGTTATGATTTTTCCCTTTCATGAGATGTGAAATTGCGAAAAAAAACGATAAAATTTGTTTTTTCTCTTTATTGTGTGTATCTTTGCAGAGCGAAACGGGGACAGAATGCAGGCAATTTTTTGAGCTGTTGCAATAATTCCCGCCTTTGCGAAGTTATATTTGCACAAAGAGATGATATGAAGTCGGTTTTTAAGGGCAGTATGGTAAGGTTTGTGGTTCTGTTTGCGGCAGTTGTTTTGTCGCAAAGCATAGGGGATATGTCTTTAATCAAGACTTCTCGTCTTGCTTCGGGAGTTACCTTGCTCACCGAGGCGTCGGAGAGCGGCAGAACCAAGGCTTTGTCTTCCAATCAGGGCAAAGACAGAAAGGATATAGAGGTTGCCCTTTCCGAAACAAGACATACGACCAACATAAGCCAAGATGATTTGGATTATGTTCCCGTTTGCGATTTTGAGTTCCACAAGTCGAGCAGCCTCAATACTTGTTTGCACAATTTGAATGCAAATTTGCTGCTCAGAAAAGACCTTTCGCAGCTGAGAGTCCTCATAATATAGCCTTCTGAAAAGTCTTTTGCAGGCAGACAAACTGCGTTTGTTTGCTTGTTATCAAGGTTTAAGTTTCCGAAAAGATAGTTCTTTTGATTTTAACCCTCGGTTTGTCAATTTTTTAATTCTTTGTTTTAACACCAATTTGAATTTACGCTTGACAGACGAGTGATATTTTGGGACTAAACGCTTTTTTCGATTAGATTATATTGATAATTCAGATATACAAAAGGAGAACGGGCATAGCTTGTTCTCCTTTTTTTGCTTCGGTTTCAACAAAAAGTAGTAATTTTGCCGACTGTTTCAAAAAAGCAAATAAGATGATAAAGATAAAGGAATACTTTTCTTCGTGGAAGATGTTCGGCAAATTGTGCTACAATGTGGCACTCTATGGATTTGCCATTGCGGGTGTGGCAATTATTGGTGCATGGGGAGTGTATCAGTTGGGCTGGACAAAGAACAAAGGTGCGATTGACCAAAACAATCGCTACTTGGCACAGGTTTCACAAATGGGTTCGCAAGCCAAGAAAGCCAAGAAGATTGATGCCGACAAGTTGGCAGAGAACTATGTCAAGCTCTCGGTTATCTCAAAGCTCTATCCGCGTAATGCAGAGCTGATGTTGCAAGCAATAGAGAACGCTCACGGAGGCGTAGATGTCAATCAGATGATTGCAGCCTGCGAGTTGTACATCAAAGACGAGCCTCAATATATGCAGCTTGTCGAAAAGCAAAAGCAAGCCCTCACTTCTGCCAAGAGCAAAGAAGAAAACAAACACGCAATCCTTTGGATGAATACACCCGAATGGGAAGCCCTCAAAGAAGCCATAGTAAAAGACAAGGCCCTCATCGATAGTGCAGCCGCAGTAACGGGGGTTGAGGCAAGAATGATTGTCAGTTGCTTAATCGGAGAGCAGATACGTTTATTCAATTCCAAGAGAGAGATGTACAAAAAGTACCTCGGACCGGTCAAAGTGCTGTCGGTTCAAAGTCAGTTCTCTTTCGGAGTGAACGGAATTAAAGATTTTACAGCCGAATGGGTCGAGAGAAACCTCAAAAACGACACTTCGGCTTTCTATATGGGCAAAAGATATGAGCATATCTTGGACTTCCACACCGCAGACCACCAAACAGAGAGAATAAACCGCCTTGTAGATTATCGAAACCACTATTACTCGTATGTTTATACCGGTTGCATTCTCCACCAGACCAAAAAACAATGGGAGAGAGCAGGGTTTGACATAAGTAACCGCCCGGAGATTTTGTTCACACTCTTCAATATAGGATTTTCTGAAAGTCATCCGAGTGCCAATCCTCAGTGTGGAGGAAGCCATATCACGGTTGGCGACCACATCTACACCTTTGGAGCTATCGGATTTGACTTCTACTATTCGGGAGAGCTTGCGAAAGAATTTCCATACAACGAAAAGCGATTTGAAGATTGATTTTCCGTTGTCCGAGAACTTGATTTGTAATTGCCGATGAGCGGTTTCATTGTTTGTTTGTCGTTGATTTTGGGTTTGACAGGCATTGTAGGCTCGTTCGTTTCGGCAATTCCCGGACCACCTCTTGCATTTGTCGGCTTGTTGCTTCTTATGCTTGTTCCCCAAGCTCAAATCGGACTTTGGTTTGTGGTAATTATGGGCGTTATTGCCTTGATTATCACCGTGGCAGACTTTCTTATCCCGATTTACGGCACAAAGAAAACAGGCGGAAGCAAATATGGAGTGAGAGGAAGTACCATAGGCTTGCTCGTGGGAATGTTTTTGCTACCTCTTTTGGGCATAAGCATAGGGCCGTTCGGCATTTTGGGGATAATACTCTGTCCTTTCTTGGGAGCTTATTTGGGAGAGATTTACAAGGGAAACAAAGACAACGCACTCAAATCGGCATTCGGTTCGCTGATAGGTCTTTTGGTCGGAATAGTTCTCAAAGCCCTTTATTCGATTGTTGCATTTATTTTTATCCTAAAGGAATGTATAACGATTTTGTTTTGAGTTGATTGCAAAGAAACGAAAAATAAAGAAATGAAAACGGCGTTTCGTCATTAGCGAAACGCCGTTTCTGTCAGATAAAACGGCGAGTTATTTTGCTGAAAGGGCGTTTTGCTTTTGCCGAACTTCTTCGGGAGAGTTTTTTGCGACAAGGGGCTGAATTGTTTCGCTTGTTTGTGCTTCAAAATCGTAGTGCAGGGAAAATTGGAGTTGCAAAATAAATAGCTGATAATCAACTCTCTGAAATTTAGTTTTGAAAATTATTGCCGATTGTTTGGCTGTTTTCCGATTAAAAAGTGTATATTCGCAATCTGATTTCATAAAACGTGATAGACGATGAGTAATATAGTAAGCAGAGGTAAGATTTCGCAAATAATCGGTGCGGTAATCGATGTGAGCTTCCCTGCAGATCAAGCACTGCCAAACATATACGATGCTTTGAGAGTTGTAAAGGCTGACGGCAGTGAGTTGATTTTGGAATGCCAACAAGATATTGGAGAGAACACTGTGAGAACCATTGCCATGGACTCAACAGACGGATTGCAAAGAGGCTTGGAGGTTGAAAATCTCGGAAGACCTATTTCTATGCCTGTGGGAGACGATATCAACGGAAGACTATTCAACGTCATAGGACAAACAATAGACGGAATAGCTCCCGTCAAGGGTGAAAAGTCTTACCCTATCCACAGAGAGCCTCCTAAGTTTGAGAACTTGTCTTCTTCAACCGAGGTGTTGTTTACCGGTGTCAAGGTGATAGACCTTATAGAGCCTTACGCCAAGGGAGGAAAGATTGGTCTGTTTGGAGGAGCCGGAGTAGGAAAGACTGTGTTCATTCAAGAGATGATAAACAACATTGCAAAGCAATACTCAGGTCAGTCGGTATTTGCAGGTGTTGGCGAAAGAACTCGTGAGGGTAATGACCTTTTGAGGGAAATGATTGAAAGCGGAGTTATATCCTACGGAGAGGAATTTAAAGAGGATATGCTCAAAGGCGGTTGGGATTTGTCGAAGGTGGATGTCAAGGCATTGAAAGATAGTAAGTGTACCTTGGTTTTCGGACAGATGAACGAGCCACCGGGAGCAAGAGCAAGGGTTGCCCTTTCGGGTTTGACCGTTGCGGAGTATTACAGAGACGGAGACGAGACTACGGGCGGCAAAGACATATTGCTGTTTATTGACAACATCTTCCGTTTCACTCAGGCGGGAAGTGAGGTTTCTGCTTTGCTCGGTCGTATGCCTTCGGCGGTGGGTTATCAACCTACATTGGCGTCTGAAATGGGTCTTATGCAAGAAAGAATTACTTCTACCAATCGTGGTTCAATCACATCGGTGCAAGCGGTTTATGTTCCTGCCGACGACTTGACTGACCCGGCACCTGCAACAACTTTTGCACACCTTGACGCTCAGACGGTGCTAAGTCGTAAAATCTCGGAACTCGGAATATATCCGGCAGTGGACCCTTTGGAATCAAATTCGCGTATCTTGACACCCGAAATCGTCGGCGAAGAACACTACAACACCGCTCAGAGGGTGAAAGCTCTTCTTCAAAGATATGCCGAGCTTCAAGACATCATTGCCATTCTCGGTATGGAAGAGTTGTCTGAGGAAGACAAATTGGTGGTTGCAAGAGCCAGAAGAGTACAACGTTTCTTGTCTCAACCGTTCCACGTTGCCGAGCAGTTCACAGGCATTCCGGGTGCGTTCGTTTCAATAGAAGACACAATCAAAGGCTTCAACATGATAATGGACGGAGAAGTTGATGAATACCCTGAGGCAGCCTTTATGTTGGTCGGCACGATTGAGGAGGCAATAGAAAAAGGTAAGAAATTGATTGAGCAAGCCTCAAAATAATAATCATACATCAAGACAATGAAACTGAATATCATAACCCCCGAAGACACTCTTTACGAAGATGAGGTGAAGAGTGTGCAGTTGCAAGGCACCGATGGCAAGTTTCAGATACTGAACAACCATGCTCCCATAGTCTCTGCTTTGGACAAAGGGCTGATAAAGATTGTCGATAAGGACGATAAGTCTTTGTCTTTCGAGATTAAGGGAGGTCTTGTCGAGATGTCGGACAACAACATTCAGATTTTGGCTCAGTAGCCTCGGCATATAGTCGCAGGCAATCTTCACAGAGACATTCGCTCCATTTGGATCGAATGTCTCTTTTTGCATTTTCGCTCAAAGTATAGTTGTTACAAAAGCAGGTTTTGTCGTGTCGGCATACAAATTCTTTGCCGCAGCGTGGACATTTGACGTTTCTCATATTTATAATTTGTTTTCTTGCAACAGATTGTAAATTTTGGTTTTGCTGATATTAAGTTTTTCTGCCACCAAACGTACCTTATTACTGTACTTTTCCAAGAAGTGTTTGATGATTATGGCTTCGTATTCTTCCAATGTGCGTTCTTCTTCCAAGAAGTCTTTCTTCCTTACGCAGGAGGTCCTCAGTGTCAAATCTTCGGCTCTTATTATGTTGTCTTCGCTCAGTACAATGGCAAGCTCTATCATCGCTTTGAGTTCTCGAATGTTGCCCGGAAAAGAATAAGTAAGCAGAACGTCTTGTGCTTTTTTGCTTATCTTGCACAGAGGCTTCTTGCTTTTGGTGCAATACTCCTTGATGAAGTGGTTGGCAAGCAGAAGTATGTCTTCACCTCGGTCGGATAGTCTCGGCATATTGATGTTCAGACCCATCAAACGGTAGAACAAATCTTCTCGGAAAGTGCCTTTCTCGATTGCTTCCTGCAAATTGACGTGCGTTGCCGTGATTATGCGTGTGTCAATTTTGATTTCATTTGTGCCTCCGACCCTTGTGATAACTCCTTCTTGCAAAGCTCGCAAAATTTTTGTCTGCATTTTCAAATCCATGTCTCCTATTTCGTCAAGGAAGAGAGTTCCTCCCGACGCTGCTTCAAAAAAACCTTTCTTCAAACTTGCTGCCCCTGTAAAGGCTCCTTTTTCGTGTCCGAAGAAAGAGCTTTCTATCAGTTCGCTCGGAATAGCTGTAACATTGACCGCAACAAAGGGTGCGTCCGCACGCTTTGAGAGAGAATGTATTCGTCGGGCTGCCACTTCTTTTCCCGTTCCGGTCTCTCCGAAAATGCTGACATTGATGTCCGAATTGGCGGCTTTGTTTATCAATTCTTGCACTTGCGACATTGAATGGGCTTTTGACAAAAATACTTCGCTGTTTTGTTTGCTCAACTTTCGCAACTGCTTGACCAAAATCAAGTCTTGACGGATATTTCTGACGTGATTGAAAATCATATCATAGACAATGTCGCACGTTCGCACAATGTCGATGACGTCTTTGTCCAAAAGAAAATCCTTCATTATCACAAGGGAGTTTTCGGGGACTATTCCGATGATTTTGGCTTGGGGATAAGATGTTTTTAACTTCTCTAAGACTATTTCGGGCGTCAGTCTGATAAAGTCGTATGCAATGATGACGATGTCCGCTGTTAAATCCGGCACGTCAATTTCTCTTTCGACATTGTTCTTTACCAAACATGTCCAGCCGTCTTCGGCTTTCAGACGATGTTCTACTTTTCTCGCAAAGAAATTATCGTCAGATAAAATCTTGATTTTAAGTGCATTTTGCATAAGACGAAAAATTGGTTTTATTCTGCCTTGCAAATTTACAAATTTTATTTTGATTTTTTGATGAGAATTTGTAAATGATTTCAATTATTTACAAAAAAGAGCCTCCGACACAGGGCTTTCAAATGGTGGTTCTCTCCTTGTGGGAGCATGGTCTATTGCACAGAAAATCAGAAGGTTTTGTTTGGGTAAAATAAGATGCCGTTTTGTCAGAATGAAACGGCGTCTTGTCAAAATAAAATGGCGTTTCGGCAGTTACGAAACGCCGTTTTGATTTGGGTTTACAAATGTCTTATTCCGAACTTAAAGCCTGAGGAGAGCTTGTCTTTTTGTTTGAAGAGAACAAAATAGTAAATTGCCGTTATCGCAATGGCAACAAGGCAGGAGAGAGGTTCTGAAAAATCAAATGTTTTCAAACAAAGAATAAGCGAAATGACAAGCAACACAAAGGGAACAAGGAATGCAATCACCACAGCTTTCATTCCCAAGCGTGTACTGATGCTTACCTCAACTTTATCGCCTTTTTGGTAGTCGGAGGCTTGCTTTGTTGCAACTTCAATCGTCTTGTTCTTTTTGTCAAAGCTCGAACAAGCTCCTCTTGCATGGCAGGAGGCACAGGCAGATTTTTGTTCCACAAGCACAAAGACTCTGTCGGTTTGTACCTCTGTAACTATTCCGTGTTGGGTTGAGCAGTCTTCCATTTTCTTTTTTTTGTTTTTGGTTTCAGATTATCTTGATGTTTTCTTTGTCAATCCAGCCTTCCTTGCCGTCTTCGGTACGAACGAACACTTCTTTGCCTGCTTGCTTTTTGATTTTCACCTTTTGACCTTTGAAAAGTTTGGTTTTGCTCTCTTGTTTGCCCGAAGTTTCTTCTCTGAGGGCTGTGTCGGAAGAGAAAACCACCGCATAGTCCTTTGAATGTATCCTGTTTTGTCTCTCAAAGCCCAAGCCGAAAGAGCAGAGGCTCAAAATCAAAGAGCAGAGGCTCAGATAAAACATCAGTCTCTTCTTGTCGGAGGTGAAATAGTAAATAAAGAAAAGGACGCAGGCTGCAAAGAAAAGCACTACAAACACTATTGCCCATGCAAAAGGAGGCATGAGGTTTGAAATTGCCTTAATCCACCGAAGCAGAAAGAAGTCGGGCATGATGTAAACCTCGCCCATGAGCCTGCTTCTGCAAATTTTGTAATCGGTAATGAGGGTTTTGTCGTTGGGTGTAAGGCGTAAGGCTCTCTCATAATAGAGAATGCCGTTTGCATAGTCGGAAAGTCTGAAATAGGTGTCGGCAATCGAATGGTAAAGGTCGGCACTCGGAGCTGTTTTTTCTGCTTGCAGATATAGTTCTATGGCTGTTTGGTAGTCTTTTGCCTTGTATGCGGCGTTTGCCTTGGTCAAATCTTGTGCAAAAAGACTGCCCGATGCCACAAGCAGAAGAAGACAGATTGTCCCTTTTGAAGAGTGCTTGTTTTGTTTCTTTATTTTGCTCATTTCGGTCTCTATGTCGCTGATTGTTTTTACCGTTTGTTCGTACAATTCTCTGTGATTGCTTTTGTCGCTGCTTTGAGAGAAACGCAAAAATTCGCAATCGTTCAGCGTCTTTATGGTCTGTTGCAAGGTCTCGTCGCTCAGATTGCTTTGATTGAGAGTGGTTTTGATTGTCTCTATGCTGAGATTGCGAGTTTCAATCTTGAACTTGTCCGAAAGATAGTTCCAAAGAGCTTGACCGATTTCGGTTTCAAACTCTTCTTTGAGGTCGCTGTCGAGATATTTCTTGGCTTTCTTCAAACGTTTCATTGCAACTTTGTCGGCTTTTTTGAGCTTCAATCCCACTGTGTCTTCTCTTAGTTTAAGCTCTTTGCGTGTCAGCTTTATCATAACGACCAAACCGCAGAGAATAAGGGCGACAAGGGCATACAACACTCCCGAAGAGAAAGGCTTTGCGAGCGAAATGTCTTTGCCGGTTGCCTTGCAGATGTTGTCATTTATGTCCATGTTTCGGTACTTTTCCCTTTCGGACATTTGTTCTGCAAACTTGTTGTCGCTTCTTCCCTTGGCAATGTTTAATTTGTACTCTTGGGTCTCTATGGTTTTGTAAGTCTTGGTATCGGGGTCAAAGTATGTGAACTTCAAAGGCGGAATGGTATAGTTGCCTTCTACTCTCGGAATGATGATGTATTGAAACGTTCTGCTGCCGCTTTGTCCCGAGGCGTTTTTTGTCAGTTTGTCCGAAATGTTCGGCTCATATACTTCAAATTCGTCAGGAAGGTTTAATTGCAAACGGTCAATCAGACTGAGGTTTCCTTTTCCGCTTATGGTATAAGAAAGAGTTATTGCCTCATTTGTGCGAGAAAAAGAAGTGTCTGCCGACGAACTGAGAGTAAATTGACCCACTGCTCCGTCAAAGTTTTCTGTCGTCTGAGGGAGTTCCTCAACCTCTATGGTCAAGGCGTTTGTCTTCAATTTCTTGTTTACTCTCTCAAATACAGGTGTTGAATGTGCAAAGAAAGGGTCGTTGAAAAATGCATCGAAAAAAGGATCTCCGGTCGAGACACGCTCTCGGCGTGAAGTGCCTGTTTGAATGTGTGCCACAACTTCAAGCCCCATGGGATTGATGTGCAGAGTGCCTGCTTTCTGAGGGTAAACCAACACTTTGCGAAGGGTTGCCACCTGATAGACTTTGCCGTCTATCACTTCTTTTTCGAGAGTTGGCGTTGCCTGATTATCTAATTCTTCTACCCAGAAGCCTTGCGAAGTCGGGAACTTATCGACCGAGTATTCCGAAATAGGCACAAGGGTGTATATTTTGTAGGATATTACTATCTCTTCGCCCTTTACGACCTTGGTCTTGCTCGGAATGGCTCTAACAAATATGGCTTTGTCGTCAATTACTTTGACCGATGGTTGTGTGCTTTGGGCGTTACGGTTGTTGCTTCTGCTGTTTTGAGAGCGTTGAGCCATGGAAGGATTGTCCTCGACGGTGATTGTTACGGGCTTTGTGGTGTATAGTTTTCCATCTACCTTGACTCGGGCTGAGGGAATGATGATTTTTCCGGTTGTAAGGCTCTGCAAAAAGAATACAAAGGAGGTTGAGGAGTTGTCGGTGCGTTTTCCGTTGATTATACTGACAGAAGAGCTTCGCGAAGTGGAAGGTCCGCCGAGTATATTTACGTTTTGAAAAGTCGGAGCGACAAAGTTCTGAGGATTTGAGGCGTTTATGGTAAAGCTGACCTTGAATCTCTCGTTCAGTCCCACCACTTTGGGAGCTTCACACCTGAATGTAATCTCTTGGGACAAAAGAGCAAAAGTTGCAAACAAACTTGCGAAAAATAAAAACACTTTCTTATTCATCTCTACCAGTCTTTTTCAATTCTACGTTTTTGTGCCGAAGCGTCTTCTTTGCGTTTTATCTTGTTGAGAGTTCGCTTTTCATTGTTTTTGAGGGCTTCCAACATCTTTTCCATCTGTTTTTTGTCTTTGTTTTCGCCGGAAGACATTTGTCGATTGTCGTTTTGTTTGTTTTTATCTTGGTTTTGATTGTTGCTTTGCTGCTGCTGTTGTTTTTGTTG
>SAMEA3663275__coassemble_126_pt1 | contig 22055 bp, 20 predicted proteins | sample SAMEA3663275__metabat2_low_PE_033 | metagenome-assembled genome bin SAMEA3663275 (sample SAMEA3663275) | pig gut metagenome | biome: pig gut; feature: pig-associated habitat; material: faeces | place: China | collected 2013 | reverse complement strand
GTGAAGTATCGTTGCTCAATACCGAGTGCCTTTGCACGCTCTCTGACGTAGGCGTCTTTCTTATTTACTATAAGTATATCGACCTGTGCTTTGTCGCTTTGCTGAAAGTATTCGCATATTTGTTGGAAGTTGGTGCCGCTTCCCGATGCAAAAACTGCTATTTTTTTTCTCATATTGCCCTAAATTCTCGTTTTTTTCGGCTGCAAAATTATAACTTTTTGGACAATTACAACACAAAACTGCTGTTTTAGAGTATTTGTGCATGAAAAAAATTGATTGGTTTAATGGTTTTGTTTTCAGAGGTTTAATGTTGATTGTGTATTATTTTGAGTGCTTTTTGTTTGGTTGTATCGAGTTTTTTTTGTTCCTTTGCAAATCGGTTTAATACTAAAAACTAAATAGATATGTCTGAAATTGCAACAAAAGTAATAGCTATCGTAGTAGATAAGCTAGGCGCAGAAGAGGGTAAAGTAACCCCTGAGGCAAGTTTCACCGGTGATTTGGGAGCAGATTCTTTGGACACCGTGGAATTGATCATGGAATTGGAAAAGGAATTCAATATTTCTATTCCCGATGATCAGGCAGAAAAAATCGCAACTGTTGGTGATGCTATTGCATACATCGAAAACGCAACAAAATAATTTCATTTCGTTATGGAAATGAGACGAGTTGTCGTTACAGGGTTGGGATCGCTCACTCCGATTGGAAACAATGTCGAACAGTATTGGCAAGGTTTGATAAACGGAGTGAGCGGTGCAGCTCCTATTACGCATTTTGATGCTTCGCAAGCCAAGACACAGTTTGCTTGTGAGGTTAAGGATTTTGATGCAAGTCAATTCTTTGATAGGAAAGAAGCAAGAAAATACGATAAATTTTCGCAATACGGAATTGTTGCCGCAACACAGGCAATGGAGAATTGCGGTATAGATTTGGAGAAGTTGGACAAGGATAGGGCAGGTGTGATTTGGGCTTCCGGAATTGGTGGTATCATCACGTTCCAAGAAGAGATTACCAATTTTGCCAAGGGAGACGGAACTCTTCGTTTCAGTCCTTTCTTTATTCCAAAGATGATTGCCGATATTTGTGCAGGACATATTTCGATAAAGTACGACCTCAGAGGTCCTAACTTTGCTACTGTGTCGGCTTGTGCTTCTTCTGCAAACGCCATTGCCGATGCTTTCATGTACATAAAGACAGGAAAAGCAGACTTTATGGTGTGTGGCGGTAGCGAGGCAGCCATTTCGGAGGCAGGTATCGGCGGTTTCAGCTCTATGCACGCCATTTCGCAACGAAATGACGACCCTAAGACGGCTTCAAGACCTTTTGACAAAGACAGAGACGGCTTTGTGTTGGGTGAAGGTGCAGGAGCGTTGATTTTGGAAGAGTATGAACACGCAAAAGCACGAGGTGCAGAGATATATGCAGAGATTTGTGGTGTGGGACTTACCGCAGACGCTCACCACATGACAGCTCCACATCCTGAAGGTAGGGGAGCGTTGGCTGCAATGCGTGAGGCAATGCGTGAAGCAGGTCTTTCGTTAGAACAAATTCACCATATCAATACTCACGGAACATCAACTCCGCTTGGTGATGTGGCAGAAATTCAAGCCATAAGCAGATTGTTCGGAGAGAATGCAAAGAACATTAACATCAATTCCACAAAGTCGATGACCGGACACTTGCTTGGTGCTGCCGGTGCGATAGAGGCGATTGCCACGGTGTTGGCAATAAAGAACGGTATCGTTCCTCCTACTATCAATCACTTTACGGACGATGAACAGTTGCCCGACTTGAATTACACATTCAACAAGGCTCAGGAAAGAGACATTGAGGCTGCATTGAGTAACACCTTCGGATTTGGAGGTCATAACGCCTGCCTTGCTTTCAGAAAGGCAAAATAGGAAACAGACTCAGAACATGATTCGCTTTCCGTGGCTTAAACAAAACAGCGAAGACGAAGAATTAAGAAAATTTTTGAAGAATATTCTTGGGTGTAAGCCCAAGAATATTTCTATTTATAGATTGTCTCTCATACATCGCTCTCGCTCACACAAGGATACCAAAGGACATAAACTCAACAACGAACGCTTGGAATATCTTGGCGATACGGTGCTGAGTACCATCGTGGGAGAATATCTCTTCAGGAAGTATCCTCACAAGGGTGAAGGCTTTCTGACCGAGATGCGTTCAAAGATGGTGAGCAGGGTAACGCTCAACAAACTCTCAACAAAGATTGGTTTGTCCGATTTGATTGAGTACAGCAGAGGGGGCTTGGGAGAGGGACAGTTTGTTTCAATGGACGGCAATGCTTTTGAGGCTTTGGTGGGGGCTCTTTATCTCGACCGAGGCTATATCTTTACCTATAAAGCTCTTACAAAGAAGCTCTTTTCGACTTATATGGACTTGGACGAGTTGGAAAATATGGCATGGAACTACAAGGGTAAACTGATTGCATGGGGTCAGAAGAACAGAAAACCGGTCAGCTTTGAAACCCTCTCGGTTGAAGAGATAAATCACCGCAAGCACTATACCGTTCAGGTGTGCATTGCAGGTAAACCGATGGAGCAAGCGGTGAATTATTCCATAAAGTCGGCAGAACAGCTTGCGGCAGAGAAAGTATATACCAAGGTGTTGTCGGGAGAATATTCGCAAGAAGAACAACAAGCAAACACAAAATCAAATGAGTAACACAGAACGCAAACCTGAGTGGTTGAAAATAAAACTTGAAACAGGGGAAAATTATCCCAAGGTGAAAAAGATTGTCGAACTAAACAAGTTGCATACCATTTGCAGCAGCGGCAAATGTCCCAATATAGGTCAGTGTTGGTCGATAGGAACTGCAACTTTCATGATTTCGGGCGATGTGTGTACCCGCAGTTGTAAGTTTTGTGCCACCAAAACCGGCAGACCATTACCCTTGGACGAACAAGAGCCGCAAAAGATTGCCGATTCGGTGCGTTTGATGAATTTGAAGCATTGTGTGATAACCTCTGTTGATAGAGATGATTTGGCTGATAAGTCGGCTCACCATTGGGCAAAGACTATTGAGGCGGTGAGAGCGACAAATCCCAATACCACAATAGAGGTCTTGACACCCGACTTTGATGCAGATGAGGAGTTGTTGAACATTGTGTTTGCTTCAAAGCCCGATGTGTTTGGTCATAATATGGAGACGGTAAGACGATTGTCGGACCAAACTCGCTCGAGGGCGAAATATGATGTAAGTTTGAGAGTTTTGTCTCTCTCGGCAAAGGCAGGGTTGATAACGAAGACCGGAATAATGGTTGGTCTTGGCGAAAGTGAAGAGGAGGTTGTGGAACTGATGAGAGACGTGAGAGCTTGTGGAGTGAGGCTTTTGACAATAGGTCAATATCTGCAACCGACAAAGTCGCATATCCCTGTTGTGGAGTATGTAACTCCCAAACAGTTTGCCAAATACAGACAATTAGGTATGGATATGGGCTTTGACAATGTGGAAAGTGGTCCTTTGGTTCGCTCTTCCTATATGGCAGAAAAGACTTTTATCGACTCCAAAATCAAGTTGGAAGGCAGATAGCTGTTTGATTGTGTTTTTGTAGTAACTATTCTTGCACGGAGTGTATGCCGTGCCGTTGTGTGTTCTCTCTTTAATGTAGAATTGTGAGGGGGGACATGGCTTTTGTTGTCTATATAACAGCCTATTTGTTAGTTTGTTATGGATAATCTTATCGTAATCTCTTAAAAAAAAGCCTTTCTTTTTGGTTTAGTGTCAAAAAATGTGTATTTTTGCAAATACTTATTTGTTATCATGCGAATAGGTGCAGGAAAAGCAAGAAAAAAGAAGAACTCTCGCGTAAGTGCTTTGTTTTTAGAGAAATAGGCTTATGTGAGGGGAGTTATGGAATTGTCATTTTGGAAGTAAAAAAATAGTGGAAACCGAGCTTGGGAGCGGAAAACAAAAGGTAGAATGGTTTGTAATGAACGTATATGCTTCGGGTATGAAAAAAGCAGAAAAGCTTTTGAAGTCTGAGGGGTCTCTTCATTACTACATTCCAAAGAAATATGCCGTTCGCAAGTGTGGAGGTAAAACCAAACGAGAGTTGGTGCCGCTTATTTCAAATTTGTTGTTCATAAGGGCAACTTACAAGCAGGTTCATGATTTTCAAAAGTTGTATTCCGTTATCGGCTTTGTGATAACATTGATTGATGGAAAACGAACCCCTTTGGTTGTCCCCGATTCTCAAATGGAGAACTTTATCAAAGTTGCCTCTCATTACGAAGCAGATTTGGTTTATTATCGTCCCGATGAGTTGAATTTGAATAAAGGAGATTATGTGAGGATTATCGGAGGGGCATTGAACGGTGCAAAAGGTCAGTTGGTCAAGATAGACGGAAAGAGAAACAAACGTTTTGTGGTAACAATTCCAAATATTTTATCTGCCACTATTGATTTGAAACCCGAATTCATACAGAAAATAACGAAAGAGGAGTTCTATAACGAACAAGATTAAACAAGTTTCTTGCCATTTGTCGAGTTGTTGAGATCAATTAAAACAATATAGACGTGAAAAAAATTATTTACAAACTTTTCAGGGCATACTTTTCGAGGAAAACATTGCCCTATTGGGTGATATTGTGCTTTGATAGTGCAATAGTGTTGCTCTCTGTATTTTTGGCAGAGGCTCTTGAATTGGGTAAGAGTTACTTTAATCAACCTTTTGATTCTGTTGCTGCGAGTCTTCTCTTGACGCTTTTGTTTTTTGGAATATCATTCAGGGTGTTCCATACGTACATTGGCGTGATAAGATATTCGTCTTTTGTCGATTTGATGAAGGTTCTTTCGGCAACGACGACAGGCTCGGTGCTTACTTTTGTGGCTTCGCTTGTGTTGAAGTCGTTGGGCTACGACATAATGCCCGATTTGCCTGCGGTGCTTATCCTTTTTGTCTTCTCAACCCTGCTGATGTGGTTTGAGAGGTTGTTTGTAAAAGGAGTGTTTGACATTTTGCGAAAAGACAACAACACTCAGAACGCTTTTGTTTATGGAGTTCGCACCGGTGGAGTGTCTATCGCAAAGAGCATTCAAAACCAAACTCCACAAAAGTATTCCTTGGTGGGATTTGTTTCGCCAAGAGGAGATTTGGATACGAAATACCTTTTGGGAGTAAAGGTGAGAAAGGACGGTCCTAACCTTATTAAGCACATGCAGAATGCCGATGCCACCGTGTTGATTGTCTCTACTCACCAAATAGATTATTTTAGAACTCGTCAGAATTTGATAACTGCTTTGATTGATGCAGGAATTAAAATACTTATGGTGCCGCCTACCGAAGAGTGGGACGGCAAGAGCGAGTATCGTTCCGAACATCTCAGAGAAGTGGAGATTGAAGACTTGTTGCCAAGAGAGAAGATTGAGGTGGACATGGAGGAAATTGGCAGACAGTTGAGAGATAAGGTGATAATGATAACAGGAGCTGCAGGTTCAATCGGCTTTGAAATGGTAAATCAAATTGCAGGTTTCAAACCTAAAAAGATGATATTGATAGACCAAGCCGAAACACCAATGCACGATGTTCGTCTTACAATGCAATTTAAGTATCCCGATGTTTGTGCGGAAACTATTGTTGCAAGCATAACAAATAAGGACTACATGAGCCTGCTCTTTGAAAGGAACAGACCCGATTATGTCTTTCATGCTGCTGCATACAAGCATGTGCCGATGATGGAAGACAATCCTGCAATAGCTGTTCAGAACAACATATATGGCACTCGTGTGATTGCAGACCTTGCGGTTAAGTACAGAACGAAGAAGTTTGTGATGATTTCTACCGACAAGGCAGTCAATCCAACCAATGTGATGGGTTGTTCAAAACGTATTTGCGAGATTTATTGTCAGTCGTTGAACAAAGCCATTGTTGAGGGTAAGGTTGAGGGAGAAACTCAGTTTGTTACCACTCGTTTTGGTAATGTTCTCGGCTCAAATGGCTCTGTGATACCTTTGTTTAAGAAACAGATAAAATGTGGAGGTCCGATAACGGTAACCCACAAGGATATTATAAGATATTTTATGCTCATTCCGGAAGCCTGCAAGTTGGTTCTCGAAGCAGGCACAATGGGTAAAGGAGGAGAAATATTTGTCTTTGACATGGGTGAACCGGTGAGAATAGTCGATTTGGCAAAAAGAATGATTGCTCTTTCGGGTGCAAAGGATGTAGAAATCAAGATAACAGGTTTAAGAGAGGGCGAAAAGCTCTACGAAGAAGTCCTTTCGGACAAGGAACAAACTAAACCAACCATACATCCAAAAATAATGATTGCCGCAGTCAGCGAATACGACTATCAAAGTGTTGTTGAGAATGAGGCAAGACTATATGAGGCTTCCTTTACCTTTGACGACATGGCAATAGTCAAGATAATGAAAGAGATCGTTCCCGAATATAAGAGCAAACAATCGAAATACGAAGTATTGGACGCTTAATCACAAACGTAAGAAAGAACAAGATGAAAATAGCAGTAGCAGGAACAGGATATGTGGGCTTGTCTCTTGCCACATTGTTGGCTCAGCACAATGATGTGGTGGCAGTGGATATTGTCCCAGAGCGTGTAGAAATGGTGAACAACAGACGCTCTCCAATTCCTGATGACTACATAGAAGACTATTTGGCAAACAAACCATTGAGTTTGATAGCCACTCTTGATGCGAAAGAAGGATATGGGGAAGCCGAATTTGTAGTTATTGCCACACCAACCAACTACGACAATGTAAAGAATTTCTTTGATACTTCGGCGGTCGAAGATGTAATATCAAAAGTTTTGGAAATAAATCCGAGTGCTTTGATGGTTATCAAGAGTACCATACCCGTAGGCTATACAGAGAGCGTCCGCAAGAAGTTCAACACAAAGAACATCATCTTTGCTCCGGAGTTTTTGAGAGAAAGCAAGGCTTTGTATGACAACTTGTATCCTTCGAGAATTATTGTAGGATACGACCAAACAGACAAAGAATTGGAGCAAAAAGCCAAACAATTTGCAGAACTTGTCAGACAAGGAGCTATAGAAAAGAATGTACCTATGCTCTATATGGGTTCGACAGAGGCAGAGGCGGTAAAGTTGTTTGCAAACACTTACCTTGCTTTGAGAGTGAGCTATTTCAATGAATTGGATACCTATGCAGAATTGAAGAATTTGAACACTCAACAAATTATTGACGGAGTGTGTCTTGACCCTCGTATAGGTAATCATTACAACAATCCTTCATTCGGATACGGAGGCTACTGTCTGCCGAAAGATACTAAGCAGTTGTTGGCAAACTATGCAGATGTACCTCAAAATATGATGAGTGCAATAGTGGAGAGCAATCGTACACGAAAGGACTTCATTGCCGACCAAGTGCTGAAAAAAGCAGGATACTATGATTATTACAATAGAGGTGATTACAATCCTTCAGACGAAAAACAATGCGTCATAGGCGTATATCGTCTCACAATGAAATCCAATAGCGATAATTTCCGTCAAAGTAGCATTCAAGGCGTAATGAAACGAGTGAAAGCCAAGGGTGCCACAATCATAATATATGAGCCGACACTACAAGACGGCAGCACATTCTTTGGCAGCAAGATAGTGAACGACTTAGATGCTTTCAAACAACAAAGCCAGGCAATAATAGCCAATCGTTACGACAGTTGCTTAGACGACGTATCAGACAAAGTATATACAAGAGATATTTTTAAGAGAGATTAGACTTATGTTAGAATATAACATTGATTTGACCGACAAAACTATTCTTGTCACGGGAGCCGCAGGTTTCAAACAAGGCACCATCTGCTACCTGCAAGAGTAGCGTTTCACCTTCCGAGGCAGGCATGAACCGCATCTCGCTGGCTGTCTTCGATTCCGACAACACCCTCGCCTTCAGCACCACGAAGAATGCCTCCGTTGATGAAGATTTTTCCGACTCCATATCCTGTTCGCTCCTCCTTGGCGACTACCTTTTGTGGTAGTAATACACAAAACGAATGATGCCAACGAAGTTGCGGCCACTATTGCTTCCACCACTCAGGCCACTATCACCACCTCGAAGCTACTCAAGGTCTTTGCCGTCAACCAGCTGGTGACGATAATAGCCGACCAAACAAACACGGTCAGCATCGACCTCGGCAGTTGTATCACCTCTAAGTTCCAACTCAAAACCACTGACGATACACCAGCCAATGTGGCCTCCTGCGAGGTTATCCTCAACCCCTTCTCAACCGTCACTGCCGCATACCTCTTCAACCCCACCATCGGCTTTGCTGACAACACCTACCAATATAGCACCGAGTTCTTCATCAGCGACATGAATCTGGGTACATTTCAGAATAACCTCTTGGGCGTCAACTGCCTGCTGTCAGAGGCCTCTCAGCATATATCCGTCACGGTGAACATGAAAGATGCTTCGGACAACATCGTCAGAACCCGCACTTTCTCCGATGTCCTGATGGAACCCAACCGCATCACCCGCGCCACCGGTTCCTTCTTCCATTCCGCAGCCAACTCCTCCTTCATCCTCGACACCAAGTACGAGTTCGAATTCTAAGTCATAGCTCATCGCTTATTATACACGGAAAAACTATTCGAGCATTTCGTATCGGGCAGAGATTCATCGTCAACGATTAGGCTGGAAGCCAGTGACAAACCACTCACCGCTCATCACTCACCGCTTTTAATCAATCATCTGTCTGTAATAAGGAATGCACACGCACAGGTGAGCGAAAGCTGAAGTTCGATACAGCACGCTACAAAATAAAAAATTCGCGAGTTACGCGTTAATAGTTAACACCCCAACAAATATTCCCGAAAAGGTCACTGCACAAACTACCTACAAATCAGGCAGCGACTACTTAGTGACCCAGGTTTCGGATACTTACCAGGAATTCTTAAGGTTAATTTGAAGAATAAGAGTTAATTATCACTATGGAATCAAGTGTAAATAACATATTAGGAATAAGGGGAGATTTAAAAGATGTAAAGAGTCCTTTTGAATTGTACCGTAAATTGCGACCATATTACTTCTCAGACTCTCGTGTTGTTCGAGAAATGTCTAAGGAGATATTTGAATACAATATGAGCAAGTTATCTTCAGACATGAAACAAGACATGTTTGAAGATATGACTCGTCAAATGGTATTCAAACTTATCACACCTAATCTCATTCCTCAAACAGGTCCTACAGGAGGTGGAGATGGAAAAACCGACATCGAAACGCATCCGGTAGATAGCGAAATCTCAGAGAAATGGTACTATAGCGATGCTTGTAAGGGGAAAGAGAAATGGGCATTCGCTATCAGTTGTAAAGCAGAATGGAAGCCAAAAATGGAAAGTGACGTAAAGAAGATAATAAGCACTAATCGTGGCTTCCAAAAGATATTCTTCTGCACAAATCAACTCGTTTCTTCCAAGAACAAGGCAGACCTTTACGATAAGTATAAGGCTGCATACAATGTAGAGACCACTATTCTCGATCTTAATTGGTACACTCAAGCCGTTTATGAGAATGACTGTTATGACATTGCAGTCAGGTCCCTTAACCTAGGTACACAGATGCAAGAAAAAGTTGAAGAGGGACCAAACGATAAAGCAAGGCGAGAACAGCTCAAGCAATTGGACGAAAGTATCCAGACAACCAAAGTAACTGATGGTTTGAACACTTCTTATGTTGAAGATCTATTGACTGCCGCTATCTTAAGCAGAGAACTTGAACACCCCAAGAGTTTTGTTGCCGGAAGGTTTGCATTGGCATTAGAGCAGGCTAACCTCCATGGAACAAAACAGCAAGTCTTTAACATCATTTATCAGAAAGCGTGGACTGAATTTTACTGGAATGAGAATCCCCAAGCTATGTATAAGCAATATGTTCTGTTGAAAGATATGCTCAATCAAGAGATAAACGTTATCAGAATTGAAAAGCTTTACAATCTGAGGAACTTGATTCAGACATCTACAGATTGCCACCTTTTTGATAATACTCAAATTATTGAGAAAGAAAACCAATACTGGCAATCGATGTACGAAACTCTCTCAACTGATACAGAGCACCAAAGTTCTTTCTTGTATCTAAAGATTTGCTTGTTAGAGACAAAGATGTTCAACCAGATTATTTCTAAATCCGATGGAATTAACGATACTTTGAAAGAACTAAAGTCTTCTTTACAGAATTCTGTTGCGCATATAGACATTCCGTTTGAAACACATGCTATGATTTTCAATCAGGCAGGTGTATTTATATGCAACAATCCGCTATACGAAGAGATTATTGATATCATTGCTGAAATAAATAGAAAGATGTCTTCAGAGGTTGCTTATGCTGAAATGCATTATGATCGAGGCGTACAGAACCTTTCTAATAAAGAATATCTTTCTGCCATTAAGCACCTTGGAAAGTGTATAATTGCCTATCAAAAGGAATCAACAAAAGGAAACCTAGTGCAAGCTTCAGGTATGTTGGGATCGGCTTATCAAGGACTCGATTTAATGTATAGCGCCAAGGTGCTATTTATGAAGGCTCTTTCCTTACTATACCATCAGACGGAAACCGAGGGTCCTATTGACCACCTAGTCATTACCATCTTGTTTGAATTATGCAGACTTGAACTTTTACTTGGACAGGTGAATTCTTTCTTTAATTGGCTGTATTTGCTTGATTTGATAGGTAATGCTCACAAGTCTTTTATCGATGACTCATATAATCAGCAACGCATGGAATTGGATTCATCATTAGCAGCCATAATAATATCCTCTCAACCTTCTGACAAAAACTGGGAGTTACTTCCTTCTCTCTGTGAAACTTTTGGTCTTCAAGTGGCAAAGGATGCTACCTTATATAAATTGGATTATCAAGATGAATTAAGTGAAGAATTCAAAGACATATTACTGAAAGACGAGAACTTCAAGGAGCGTATAGTACAAATATCAAAAACAAGTCTTTCTCTATTCCCTTTGTCATTAGCATCGAAAGAAGTAAGCGAACAGGAAAGCCTTGTCCAAGGATGCCATATAAAGGCCTCCTATCGTAGTGATATGCGAACTCAAGCATATGTTGAAATGTTCCTTGCCTTTATGGAATCTTTCTTAGCGACAATGACGCACAAAGACATAGCTATTGCCTTTCCTAATATAAATCTTGATTTTAGGGTTAAAAACTCTGGCAAGACAGAGGTCAAGAAAGGCTCTCGCACAACCGAGTATATTGTAAAAATCAACCAGAAGACAGCCACTGATAAAGAGATATGGACTTTATGTACTCAGTTGCTAGTGTTCTTTGTTTCACAGAATTCAATGTTATCCGATTGTAAGGATTTGTTTGAGCGTAAGAATAAAGAAGACAGCCTTGGCGAACGACTGGCGATACTTGGCAATCATTATAGGGAATTCAAACTGAACAATCTTTCGAACTATCGTTCCTACTTGGAACAATGGTTCACTCAGGATATGAAAAAGTATCCGATCAAGGAGATGCAATCAAAAACATCTGAAGCTTATAATTCGAATAATAAGCAAGCAAAACAGATTATTACAGACTTGATAGATTATCCTCTTTGGGATAAGGCGAAATGGTCAGGATGCGGATATTTAATGACATACGATGCATCAGAACCACCGTTAGTTATTCTCATGTATAAGGATATTCGTTATGCAAAACAAATATTTGAGAAATGGGAGAATGATTTCCGAGCCAAAAAGCTCAATCTCAAACTTACATTCATTACTGGAGTAGATGCTGAACATCCGAAGTGGTATAAGGTAATCATTGCTCCAGATATAAAAAAGATATTTGCGAATGACGATAACAAGGACTCCCGATATGTTGTTGCATCATCACGTTTCCATCTTATGCAATCGTCAGATGATACAAACATCCGGATGTTTAGGGAACAATATTCAAAGTTTCATTATGCGGGAATTTCAGCTGCTGAAACAGTAAATAATCAATTACCATCTGATAGTAACAAACGATATCCTCGCGTTATACCAATAACTAATATTGAATTTCGAGAGGCATGGACTATTGGTGAAAATGATCCTGATTCTATGGCCATACTCCCAACCGATAAGCCAATCATTCCTCAAGGGAAAGAACAAGAGGCTCCTGTACTCAAACTTATAGAAACAAAAAAGCAAAGATATGGAAAACTATAATGAATTTCTTGAATATCTTGGTGCAAAGACAATAGTCCCTCAGATAAAAGAATTCAGCTACTTCCCTGATAAAATTATTAATCAACAAGTAATAGATGTATCTGTTAATTCCTCTTCTGAAGAATTCGTTTGGGGCTTTGCTTCCAATAAAACAAACCTTTCCGACGACCAGAAATTAAAAAAACTATCTTCTTATAAGTCCTACTTCGTTGACAATCTTTTGAAAGAGGATTTTGAGAATATTGAAGATAGTGAGATAGTCGAATTTGCAGAACACCATCTATCCGCAAATAGGATAATATTTCTCACATGGATAACTCAATTGTTTTGGGAGTATCAGAAAAACGAACCCTTTGTAGTTAAGTTGTTGGATTTGCTTATGTGTTTTTCTTATGACGAAGTGCAGCCACAGGCATCAGACTTAGCTCTTGCATGTAAAGTCATAAAATCTCCTGTAATCCAATCTAAGAACTTGAGTCTTCTTGGTCATTGGTGTAATCAGAGGGCTCTTGATATAATTGCTAATTTTGAGGAACCAAGCGATCCTTGGATATCAATCAAGTACAATCATCTAAGAGAAATCATTGAATCGAGATGCTCTACCTCAGAAAAATAGATGAAGATCAATGGAAAGATAAGATACTCCACGATGCTGTATCTATTTCTGACCTCAAAACAAGTGATAATGATATATCAGTATGGAAAGATGATGGAACTCCAGGTCTTGTTAATAAGTTGGCTTTAGCTTACTCATTAACCACAGGGCGAATAACTGATTTATGGTGTGTTGATATACCAGATAATCTGCTTGCGGGGTTCAGTTTCAATCCTGCTCCAAGTTCAACAATCTTTTCTTCAATGCAATCTCTCCATACAAATATTGTAGTGCCTACATTGTATGAAATGGGAGAGCTTGCGGAAATAATCTACAATTTGATTAAAGAAGAAAAACAGATTTATATTTCTGAACAGGAATTGAAAGAGTGTTTTTATAATGCTATTAAGGCTGATGAGATTTCGATTGATTTTAATGACAAGCGTTTCAGACAATTTCGAAAGCCACTGGCTGAAATTGAAAAAGAAAAAGGAAAAATTGATTTCTCAAGACTTCATAATGCAAAGGATGTCGAAAATAATAGAGTCTCTTGCCATACATGTAAAGGTAAGGGTTTTATAAAAAATGTTTGTATAAACCAACAATTCCTCAAAAACTGATTTCAGCTCTGTTCCAAATGTGTTGAACTTATTATAAATTATTAATTCGCGAGTTACGCGTTAACAGTTAACACTCACAAGTAAAATAATCAAAAAAATAAAATATGAAAAAAGTAATGCTCGTCTTCGGCACTCGTCCCGAAGCTATTAAGATGTGTCCGCTGGTGAAGGAATTCCAGAGGCGGACAGAAGAGTTCAAAACCATCGTATGTGTCACAGGTCAGCATCGTGAAATGCTTGATCAAGTGCTCAAAATATTCGATGTCAAGCCGGATATTGACTTGAACATTATGAAGCAAGGTCAGGACTTGACCGATGTGACAGTACGTATCCTCAACGGAATGCGTGACGTGTTCAAGGAGTGCAAGCCTGATGTAGTGCTCGTTCATGGCGACACCACCACCTCAACAGCTGCCGCCCTTGCCGCTTTCTATGCACAGATTCCTGTAGGACACGTGGAGGCTGGTCTTCGTACACATAATATATATAGCCCGTGGCCAGAGGAGATGAACCGTCAGATTACGGGTCGCATTGCTACCTATAACTTCTCGCCAACACCACTCTCTGAGAAGAACCTGCAAGAGGAGAAGGCTCATGGCAACATCTATGTCACTGGCAATACCGTTATCGATGCTCTCCACATGGTAGTCGATAAGCTCAAAAATGACAAGATCCTTGCCGAAGAGCAGAACAAAGTCCTTCTTGAAGCTGGATATGATGTAACAAGACTTGCCAATGGCAAGAAGCTCGTCCTCATCACAGGTCACAGACGCGAGAACTTTGGTGATGGCTTCATCCGTATGGTGACGGCAATGAAGGATTTGTCAGAGAAATATACAGATGTTGATTTTGTTTATCCAATGCACCTCAACCCTAATGTAAGAAAGCCTATACATGAGGTGTTCGGAGAGGATTTGACAAGGCCTAATTTCTTCTTCATCGAACCCCTCCAATATCTGGAGTTCGTTCACTTGATGAGCAAAGCCACCATTGTCCTCACTGACTCAGGCGGCATACAGGAAGAAGCTCCAGGCCTTGGCAAGCCAGTACTCGTAATGCGCGACACTACTGAACGTCCGGAAGCTCTCGCAAGCGGAACTGTCCATCTCGTAGGTACTGATTATGACAAGATTGTCAATGAAGTCAGCACACTTCTCGATGATGCCAAGGCATACGAGGCAATGAGCAAAGCCGTTAATCCATACGGTGACGGTCAGGCTTGCCGCAGAATTGCCGATACTTTAGCCGGCAAAGAAACTGACAGATATGAAGTAAAATAAAAACATAGAACTAAAATGATTAACGTAATTGGATTGGGCTACATCGGATTGCCCACAGCCCTTATGATGGCTTCTCATGGAGTAGAAGTAATTGGTACAGACTATAACAAACAACTTGTTGATACTCTCAACGCAGGTCATACTACCTTTAAAGAGGATGGACTTGACGAATTATTTCAAGAAGCTGTTAAAGCAGGAATAAAATTCACGACTGAGTATCAGAAGACTGATATGTACATTGTGTCCGTTCCTACTCCATACGACAAGTTCTCAAAGAAGGTGGATGCTTGTTATGTGGTAGCAGCCATCAAGGAAGTGATGAAGGTATGTCCTAAAGGTGCGACCGTTGTAGTGGAATCAACAGTAAGCCCCGGTACTATGGATAACTTCGTTCGCCCTGTTGTTGAGGCAAACGGATTCAAGATAGGTGAGGATATTCATCTTGTACATGCTCCAGAGCGTATCATTCCCGGAAACATGGTATATGAGCTTCTTCATAATAACCGCACAATAGGTGCAGATTCCAAGGTAATCGGTGAAAAGGTAAAAGAATACTATGCAAGTTTCTGTCAAGGCGAAATTGTGGTTACTGACATCCGCAGTGCAGAGATGACCAAGGTGGTAGAGAATACCTTCCGAGCTGTCAACATTGCTTTCGCCAACGAACTTGCCCGTATCTGCCGTCATGACAATATGGACGTTTATGAGATCATTCGTATCTGCAACATGCACCCACGTGTCAACATTCTTCAGCCAGGCCCTGGAGTAGGTGGTCATTGTATCTCTGTTGACCCTTGGTTTTTGGTAGGCGACTATCCCCGTTTGGCAAAGGTGATTGATGAGTCCATGAAGACAAATGACTCTCAGCCAGAGTTTGTTCTCAACCGCATCCATGAAATTATGCAGGAGAACAACATCACCGACAACCGCAAGGTCGGTCTTTATGGCTTGACTTACAAAGAGAATGTGGATGACTATCGCGAATCACCCACTCTTCAGATGTTGGAATTGCAGGAGCGCCATCTTGCTCGTCCGTTGAAGTGCTATGACCCATTCTTGGAGAACCACAAGATTGCGGAAAACCAATTTGACAACTTCGATGAGTTCATCAACGATGTGGATATGGTAGTCATCATGGTGAAGCACGACCACATCAAGCAGAATTGGGATAAGCTGAAAGGCAAGGTCATTCTCGACTGCTTCAATATCTGTCCGCTGGAGGGAGTTTATCACATCTAATACAAAGATACTATTATGGCCAAAACATATAATCTGGATTTCCAAGGTTATTGGCAAGACAAAAATAAAGGAGGCTTGCCAAAGGAACCTGGAGTGTACGCGGTTTACAAAGGCACGCTACAAAATGATAATACGGTAACACTTGAAAAAATAGTATATATAGGCGAAGCCGAAGATATCCACGACCGCCACAATCTAAAGGAGCATGAACACTACAAAGATTTTGTTCGTGTTTGTGGAGGAGCTGATAAAGTATGGTATAATGCAGCTAAAGTACTTGGAGGAAAAGACGAGCGCTTGCGTGTTGAAAATGCCTTGATATACAAGATTAAACCAGAAATTAATGACAAAGTAATAGATACTTTCAACTATCAGACAACAACCGTTGTTTCAACTGGAAGACATAGTTTTATCCCTAACTCCTATACTGTTAATCCTACATAATTATTATATGTAAGCGCGTGCGCAGGTGTACATTTTTATGTAACGGTTCGATTCCGTCACGCGCTTCAAATTAAAATAAATAATAATATAGAACAATGTTCAATCTCCAAAAATTCATTGGTGACTCGGTCACTGGCCGTCCTACCTCTATGTTCGAGGTGGACATTCAGGCAAACAAAGAGACTCTTACCTGCGAGATCAAAGGTAAGACAGTATGCGTGATTGGTGGAGCTGGCTCCATCGGTTCATCGTTCATCAAGGCCGTACTTCGTTTCGAGCCTAAGTCGGTTGTTGTCGTTGACCTCAACGAGAACGGACTTGCAGAGCTCGTTCGTGACGTGCGTTCTACTGAGGGTCTCTATGTTCCAGAGGAGTTCCGTTGCTATACACTCAACTTTGCCGACCCTATTTTCGAGCGTATCTTCCGTGAAGAGAAAGGCTTTGATATTGTAGCCAACTTCTCCGCTCACAAACATGTGCGTTCTGAGAAGGACAAGTATTCTGTTCAGGCTCTAATAGAGAATAACGACATTAAGGCTAAGAAACTGATGGACTTGCTGACTGTATATCCTCCAAAACATTTCTTCTGCGTATCTACTGATAAGGCTGCCAACCCTGTGAATATCATGGGGGCAAGCAAGCGCATTATGGAAGACCTTGTGATGGCATACAATACTCATTTCAAGGTAACGACAGCTCGTTTTGCCAATGTAGCATTCTCTAACGGTTCCTTGCCTGATGGATGGATTCACAGACTCCAAAAGAAACAACCTCTTGCTGCTCCATCTGACGTTAAGCGTTATTTCGTATCTCCAGAAGAGAGCGGTCAGATTTGTATGCTCGCATGTATCCTCGGCAACGGAGGCGAAGTATTTTTCCCCAAGTTGGGTGAAGACCAGATGCTTACCTTCTCTGCGATTTGCGATGATTTCGTCAAGGCTCAGGGGTTTGAGAAGGACGAGTGTGCCACTGATTCGGAGGCAAAGGCCAAAGCGAATGCTATGACTTATGAGCCAACAGCCAACAGCCAACAGCTGAAGTATCCAGTAGTCTATTTCAAGTCCGATACCACAGGCGAAAAGGCATACGAAGAGTTCTATGTTCCAGGCGAAAAAGTCAACATGGATCGATTCTCTGCCCTCGGAGTTGTCGAGCAGACCACTCGCAGGAATATGACCGAAGTGAACGATTTCTTCTCAGAACTTGAAGTCATCTTCCATCAAGAAGACTTCACGAAAGCACAGGTTGTAGAATCCATCAAGAAGTTCATCCCTAACTTTGAGCATGAAGAGAAGGGAAAGAATCTTGATCAGAAGATGTAATAATGAAGTGGGAAATCCTCAATAGTAATTATTTACTAAAAACACCATGGCTAACAGTTCGCAAAGACCATATCCGACAGCCATCTGGTGTTGAATTGGATGATTTCTACATCATCGAGTCTAAGGATTGGGTAAATGTTATTGCAATAACCGAAGATGGACAATATATTATCGAAGAGCAATATCGTCATGGAATACAACAAATCTGCACTGAACTATGTGCTGGCAATGTTGAAGTAGGAGAAACGCCTCTTCTGGCTGCTCAACGTGAACTCCTTGAGGAAACTGGTTACACAGGTGGCGAGTGGTCTTTAATCGGGACTTTTTCGCCTAATGCAAGTGCAATGACTAATTATTGCCATTGTTTCCTTGCAAAGGGGGTTAAGAGAGTACAAGAGCAATCTCTTGAACGCTCTGAGGATATACCTATCAAATTGGTTCAAGAAAGTGAACTTAGAAATCTTCTAGCCAAAAACCAATTTTCCGAAGGGGTAATGGCTGCTGCAATTTATAAATATTTAATAGAATATCACAAATATGAAATCTAACGAGATCCATCTCATTGGGGGGGGTAAGAAACGAATAGAATGGATAGATACAGCTAAAGGTTTTTGCATTCTATTTGTCATTTTGCAACATGCGTCACTTGCTGTGGGATGCGATTACCCTTTGAGCCGTGAGATGATTACCTTAAGAATGCCTTTATACTTCCTATTATCTGGATTATTCTTTAAAACTTATAGTGGTTTTTTCGATTTTTTTATAAAAAAGATAAACAAACTTGTGGTACCCTACATATTTTGGTATGTTACATTAGGTGTTATTATACCTGTAGGCGTATGGGAAATATTCAATTTCCAAATCACAGGATACGACTTCTATGGATTATCAGGGGTCCTGTTTATATTTTCAGAAGAGGTTATTGTCAATTCTGCAATTTGGTTCTTATGGTGTTTGTTTTTAGTTAATATAATATTTTACACTCTAAATATCATCACCCAAAAAGACTCCAAGAAACTAATTTTATTATCCTTCATTATTGGGGGCATCGGTTTAATGCTTAGTATATTTAAAATTGACATTCCTTACTATTTGGACACCGCTTTAAGTGCGACTCCGATATTTTGCTTTGGGTGGTATCTAAGGAAGCATACAGGCTTTCTTGAATTAGAATATTCGACAAAGAAATCTATATTAATCCTAGTTTTGATTTTCGTCTATTTCTTCTTGTTACATTATGCTAGCAATGGTTCACTTTTCTGGAGGCTGAACTATTTCGGAGGTTATAAAGGGTGCTTGATTGTTTACCCTGTTGGCATAATTGGCACATTGGCGATCTTAAGTATTTCAAGGATTGTTGGATTGTTACCTATAGTTTCCTATTTAGGAAGATATTCAATTATTGTATTATGCACACACGCATATTGTATCAATGCATTAACCGGGATATTGTCTAACCATTTAACGAATAAACCTTTAATTCTTTTCTTGGTGTTTATACTAACATCTTTTATCTCTATTCCAGTGATCGCACTTTGCAAAAAATATCTTCCTTGGTTTACTGCCCAAAAAGACTTGATAAATGTAAAAAAAATAAACTAATAAATTCATAAAATTATGGCTTACAAAATTCCATTGTTTAACTTGAACTTCGACGAGCGCGAAGCTCAGGCAGCTTACGACACAATCAAGTCGGGTTGGATCTCTACAGGTCCTAAGAATGCAGAACTTGAACAAATGTTCATTGATATGTGGAACGTGAAGTATGCAGTCAGCATGAGCAACTGCACCGACTCACTCCACGTTTGTTGTATGGTTTGTGGTTTCGGACCTGGTGACGAAGTCATTTGTCCTTCTCTCACATTCGCTGCCAGCTGCAACTGCATCCGTTATGTGGGGGCAACTCCTGTGTTTGCTGACATCGTAGGTCCTGACCACATCAATATCGATCCTAAAGATATCGAGCGCAAGATTACTCCTAAGACCAAGGGTATAGTTGTAGTTCACATGGCTGGATTCCCAGCAGATATGGATGCTATCATGGCTATCGCTAAGAAGCATAATCTCAAAGTTATTGAGGACGCTTGCCACGGTCCTCTCTCAGAGTACAAGGGCAAGAAGCTGGGGACTATCGGTGATTGCGCAAGCTTCTCTTTCTTCTCCAACAAGAATATATCTACAGGAGAAGGTGGTATGTTCATTACCAACAACGAGGAAATGGCTCAGAAGGCTCGCCTTATTCGTTCTCATGGTATGAGCACTATGTCCTATCAGCGTGCCAGCGGTCATGCCACTGAGTATGATATCACATGTCTTGGCTATAATTTCCGTATGGACGACATCCGTGCAGCTATAGCTATCGAGCAACTCAAGAAACTTCCTGCCGACCTCGAAACACGTATTGCTGTCCGCAAGCGCTATCTTGAGAACCTTGCTAAGATTGATCGAGTTGTTGTTCCTTTTGCTGATTGCGAGGAGTTCACCAGCAACTACATCTTCCCGATTGTCATCAAGGACTCTACCAAAGAGCAAAGAAATGCACTTCGTGAGTACATCCATGCAGAAGGCATCCAAACATCGGTTCACTATCCAGCAGCACACCATTTCTTGACATACAAGGAACTCGGCGCTGTACTTCCTAAGACAGATTATGTAACAGACAATGAAGTGACCCTTCCGATGTATGCAGCCCTTTCTATGGAGCAGGTGGATGAGATTTGTCAGGTAGTTGCCAATGGTATTAAGGAAATCTATGGATAAGAGATCAATACTTGTTTTTGGTGTAGGAGAATTGCAGCAAAGCATTATCTCTCGCGCTAAAAAAATGAATCTATATGTAGTAGGCATCGATCCTTGTGAGGATGCCTACTGCAAAGATGATTGTGATGCTTTTGAGGTTGTAGGTGGGCAGGACTTCATTGGAACAATATGTGTCGCAAAGAAATATAAAGTTTCTGCCATCGTTACTGCAGCAACCGACAAACCACTTGTTATGATGGCACGCGTTGCAAAAGAGCTCAGTCTTCCATTTTATTCAGTAGAAACAGCCGAATGGTCAACAGACAAGTTCCAGATGAAGCAACGTTTCTTAGAAGGAGGTGTTCCTTGCGCACGTGGAAGGTTAATTCACAATTCAGAAGAAGCTCAGGATCTTTATTTCCCACTTATCTGCAAACCTCGTGATAACTCAGGCAGTAGAGGAGTAAAGTTATGCAGAGACCTAACAGAACTTGACTCTTGTATTAAAGAAGCATTGGAAGTTTCAAAACTTGATACTGTCTTAGTTGAAGAATTTATTGAAGGCCGAGAGTTCAGTATTGAGTCTCTTCATTATGATGGCAAGAGTGAGGTGATTCAGTTCACAGAGAAGAAAATGACTGAGTTCCCTTACAATGTCGAGCTTGGACACAAACAGCCAGCCAATCTTACGGATGACCAGCGCAATCAGATTCGCGATATTATCTCTAAGATTGCCTCAAGCATGCACTTCGAGAATTGTCCCTCGCATACTGAGCTGAAAATCAACAATCGTGGTATTTTTGTAATAGAAACATCCCCTCGTCTCGGAGGCGACTATATCACTTCTACGCTCACTCCACTTTCTACCGGCATTAATCTCGAAGACCAGCTACTGCACATTGCCCTTGGAGAACCAGTTGACACAACAACTGGACGTGTAGATAAGGCTTCAGCTGTATGCTTCTTCTCTCTACCAGAGGGTAAAGTAAAAGCTATGGACAGCAGGATTAAGGAAGTCTCCAAATGGCCTAATGTGCATAGTTTTCACCTGAATTTGAAGGCAGGTTACACTGTCAATAAAATCACCTCCTCGCTCAACCGCTATGGGCAATTCATAGTTACTGGTGATAGTCGAGAAGAAGTAGATTTATTGACTGATAAATATGAAAATCAAATTAACCAACTGATTATTGTAGAATGAGAAATCTGATAATCTTTGGCGACACACCATTTGCAGAAAGACTTTTCAAATACATAAGTATTGAAGCAAAGGACAAAATAATTGCCTTTACTCAGGAAAAGAGTTTTGTTTCACGCAAAGAAATTCAAGGTGTTCCTGTTGTCCCATTCGAAGAATTAGACGAGCATTTTAACGAAGAATTTGAAATTATTATAGGCATAGGATATACTCAGATGAATCAGCTAAAAAGAAAAATATATAATAAGTGCAAGGAGAAGGGATATAAGGTTGCTACTTATATCTCCTCCAAAGCACTTGTGTATGCTGATATGATTGGGGAAGGTTGTTTCATCGCCCCTGGAGCTGTAATCGGACCAGATTGCAGATTGGGCATATGCAACTATCTTGAATCATCTGTAATTCTGTCACATGACACTACGCTTGGAGATTTCAACTTTCTTTCCACAAATGCAGTATTTGGAG
>SAMEA3663275__coassemble_96_pt1 | contig 25258 bp, 19 predicted proteins | sample SAMEA3663275__metabat2_low_PE_033 | metagenome-assembled genome bin SAMEA3663275 (sample SAMEA3663275) | pig gut metagenome | biome: pig gut; feature: pig-associated habitat; material: faeces | place: China | collected 2013 | reverse complement strand
AACCATTGATAGTTGCACTCATCGTTTCACCTGTTGCTGCCACTGTTGTCCAATCTGCTGCTGCGGTTGCCTTGTACATGAAACCTTGTGCCGAAATTGCCTCAGAGCCTGTTGTAACTGTTCCGTTCAATGTAGCTACTTCGTGAGTAACGCCTGTTGCAGTAAGTGTTGCAACTGTCGGAGGTACTATCACAGGTTCTGCTTCAAGAGTTGTGAATGTGGTGCTTACCCATGCAGAGTTGTTGTTTTCGCACATTGCTCTCACCTCTGCGGTATAAGTGGTGTTTGCAGTCAAGTTGGTGAATGACTTGCTTGTTGTGGTAACTGTTTCGGCAGCTGCTCCATTCAAACGAACTTCGTAGCTTGATGCAGTTCCGTTCCAAGAGAAGTCTGCAGATGTTTGAGTGATGTTGTTTACTGTCAAAGCGGTAGGAGCATCGCAAGGCTGAGGTGGTTCACCTGCCCAAACTTGTAGTATCGAAACATTGTCGATAACAGCTCCCGGTTGAGTACCGTCTGAACCATCATTCTTCCAAACAAATACCAACTTCTTCATTGAGTTTGCAACGTTAGGGATTGTAACGGAGAAATTCTGAGTTCCCGATACCAAGTTCAAGAAGTAGTAAATTAAATGGTTGGTGAACAAAACATTGTTTGAATATGCTATGTTGGTATAATAAGTCGTTGATGTCGATGCTGTGTAATTGGTATCTGCATCAACCCAATATACTTTCAAGTAGTCGTAAATACCTTCTCCTCCAATGGTCAAGTCGAAGCTGATTGTCAAAGAGTCGCTTGTTCCTGTTTCAAACAACTTTTCTGCAACTACAACACTTGCAGCATCTGCGTCGTATCCTGCAGTTGCTCCGTTGTCTTGTGAAATGAACATCTGTCCGTTTGCAACATACCATTGGTTTGTGCAAGAACCGTTCTTCAACAACCAACCATTGCTTCCCTCTTCGTCAAATCCGCAAGTGTAAGGTACAGATTCTGAATTTTGATAAGTAGAGAACCTTACAGCATTGGAATAGATAGATTCATCGGTTCCGCAAACACCCTTCACAGCAACGATATATTCGGTTGCATCGTCAAGGTTGGTCAATGTGTAAGGTGAAGCACTTACGGTAACGTCTGTCGAAGTGGTCTCAGAAACTTTTCTGTAAGAAACAACATAGCTTGTTGTTGTTCCTTCCCAAGAAATCTCGGCAGAGTTAGTTGTAACGTTAGTTACGTTTACGTTTTGAGGTGCAGGGCAAGTAGAAGCAGTGATTGAAATGTTGTCTATCGCTGCAGGAGTTGTTGCCTCAGCAGCTTCATAATAGCCAAATGTAAAGAACACCAATCTCTTTTCACCCGAAACTTGAGGCAATTCGATTTGAGCGTTTGTCCAAGCGTTTTCGCCATACAACATAGCTACAATATCATCTTGGTCAGGGAAGTTACCGTCTGTCGGCATAGGGTCGCTTTGGTTTTGAAGAAGTACTACAAGACCTCCGTACAAATCAGTTCCCTCTACATATCCCATACATTTCCAATCGAATGTAAGGTTATATATATCGTCGCCTGCACCAAAGTCAAAGTCTTGCCACATATATTGGAATGTTCCTGCCCAGCTGGCTGTTGCAGCATAGCTTGTTCCGTTGTCGTTTGAGATATATGCAGAAGTTCCTTCTTCTTCCTCACCTGCAAAGGTTGCAGAACCTATTGCCCAAGCATTGTTCGAAGTGTTATCTCTTACGAAATTCCATGCAGAGTTGTCGTCTGCTGTTTCAAAGTCGGTGGTGTAAGGAAGGCTTGTAGGTGCTGCCCATGTGGTAAAGGTTATAGCCTCTGACCAGTTTGAAAAGGCTGCTCCGCAACTACCTCTTAGAGCCAAGGTATATGTTGTTTGAGGAGTAAGACCTGTGATTTGCAAAGGAAGGTCTGCCTCAGCAAAGGCAACAGGTGTTCCGCTTGTAATGTCTGCATTTGCTCCCTCAACCAAGACATACTCCCATGAAGTTGCTTCTCCAAGTTCATTGAAAGTAATATCTGCGGTTGTTGAGGTTACGTTTGCAGCGGTAACGTTGTAAGGATTTATACAGTCATTCCATTCTGTGATTGAAACATCGTCCAAGAAGAAATAGTTATCTCCATTTTCTACTGTACTTTCACCATAGAAAGCAATCTTGACTGTTCCTGTGAATGGGTTGTTGTTTTCATCGACCAATTTGATTACTTGATTTGACCATTCGTTAAAGAAATCTGAGAAGTTGTGTTCTGTATCTTCGTCTCCGTCTGCATAGATGAGAGCATTAGCCACATCCCAACTCAAACCATTGTCGGTAGAAACCAAAACAACAAATCTGTCGTCCGGAGCATCTTGTGCATTTCCTCCATAGAATGCAGAAACCTTTGCTTTGAATGACAATCCGTAAGTGGTAGAACCATCTCCAAGGTCAAACGAAGGAGTGATTAACCAACTGCTGAAAGTATAAAAAGAACTTGAATAGATGTTGGCTCTGATACATTGATTATCACTATTGTAGTAGAAGTTGCCGTAATCCTCTAAAGAAGAAGTTTGAACTATTCCGCTTGCAGGCAAAAGTCCGTACATTGAAGTCCAACAAGCAGGTTCTCCATTAAGCACATCTGAATAGAAGTGTTCTTCCCAAGGAACTTGATTAACACTGCAAGGTATTATCAAACTTGTTTGTGCAAATGTTGTCTGTACTCCGTCAGGACAAACAGCAGCAACAGCGATTGTATATGCGGTAGAAGATAAAACGTTGTTTATGGTATAAGGGAAGTCGTTTGCCGACAAGTCAGATACGATTGTGTAATCTGAATCTTGAGTGTTTCTGTATTTCAAAACGTATGTTACTCCGTCAATGCCGGCATTGTTGTCTGTCAGACTAACTGTTATTGAAAGAGCTTCGTCTTCGTCTTCCGGTTCAACCAAGGTTGCAGCGATAGAACTAACAGCACCGCAAGACAAAGTCTCTATGCGGATATTATCAACTATTGCTCCCGGTTGAGAACCTGAATAAGAGTTGTTAGTCCATACAAACACCAACTGATAAATTCCGTTTGCGTAAGCACCTGACAAAGTTATTGCACAGTTCTCCCAAGCAGAAGATTCATTTTGTTTTGTTGCCAATAAGTATGCGTTTGAGGTCTCTGCTCCGTAAGGTAGCAAATAGATGTTCAAATAATCGTAGCCGCTATAATCTCCACCTACCTTATAGTCGAACGAGAGGTTGAAAGTACTTCCCTCACCGAAAGATATGGCAGGAGATTTTGCGTATGCAGTTGAAGGGCTGCTTGTATTGTAACTTGCATTTGCTCCGTTGTCGTAGCTGATGTACAATGCTCTTCCGTTTTCGGTCAAGTTGCCTGCGTCATCTGTTGTGTTGTTGGCTGCTGTTCCCACTGCCCAAAGGTTTATACCTGTTCCGCTCAAAGCGTATCCGTGGTCTGCTTCGGTATTATCAAAGTTTTGAGAATAAGGAAGCTCTAACACAGATGTAGGAAGAACTGCTGTAACAGCCTCTGAGTATGTGCTGCCTTCGCAAGATTGTCTTGCTGCAATATAATAGGTAGCTCCCGGAGTCAAATCCGAAATAATTACAGGCAAGTCATCGCCTTGTGCAACTGTTATGGTTGCAGAGCTTTCAGGGTCGAAAGTTGTGCCTTCTGTTGCTTCTGCGTATGCTATCGTAACGCCTGCCGCACCAATGCCTGCTGTGCTATAAGTAACGGCGATTGAGCTTTCGGAAGAAGCAACTGCCGACAAATCATATACAGGAGGACAAGCCGGCATAGCATCAACCGTTACCGAGTCCATGAGAAATGCTTGTGTTGCGTTTCTTACCGCAAATGCAATACGATATGCTCCCACATAATCTGACAAAATAGCAGCACCATCTTCGTATGTTGTGCCAAGATCAGAGTGATTGATGCTTCTTACAAGTGTGAAACGAGATGTGTCTGCCATTGCGGTAACGTCTGATTCGCTCACATCACACACCATTACATCAATTATAGGTTTTGGAGCCTCAGAATAATAATCACTTGCCACCCTTATCTTGTAAGAGATTTGTTCGTTTCCGGTGAGGTTGAACACAGGACCTATCATCCAATCGCTGATAACTGATGTTGTTGAAGTGCTGTAAATTCCCGAATATCTCAAAGCACCTGTTCCCGAGTGAGGATCATAAGTGTCGCGAGCTGAGAAATAGTATCCTGTTGCTCCTCCGTTGATATTAAACCAACACAAAGGGTGTACTGCATTTGAAGTTACTCCTTCTGCCTCGATAAATGCATCTTCAAAGCCTTGATAGTAAGGTATTGTTGCGTCAGTACATGGAGAATAAAGTGCTACAGGGTCAGAAACAACAGAATAGTTGCTGCCCGAGCAAACAGGAGTTGCTCTGAAAATGTATTGAGTTCCGTGCAACAAATCTGAAATGCTGAAAGGACTGTCGCCTGTAAGCTCTGTCCATTGTGCATCTGCAGCTGCTCTATATTCCAATATGTAAGTTACATCGTCGTTTTCGCTAACTACGTTTACGTCTGCACTTACGCTTTCTCCTTCGTTGGTCCAATCAACGCTGATTGTGCTGACAGGCTCGCAAGAAATCTCAAACAAAGAAACGTTATCCACACAACCTGCTGCCGAACCGTCCATGCTGTCATTAAACCAGAAGAAAACGAGTTTGTAAAAACCTGTTTCAACATCGGAAATTATAACTCCTTTCTTAGCCCAATCGGTTGTGCCTCCAAGTCTGTCGCTCAATGCGTACATATCTTCAGGAGAGGTGTTTGAAGGAAAATCGTAATCTGCAGGAACCAAATACACTTTTACGTAGTCGTAGATTGTAGATCCTGCAATGTCATTGCCGCCTTTCCAATCGAATTGCACGCCATAGTTTGTGCCTTCTTGCAAAGAAAGGTAAGCGTATGCGTAAGCATTTGTTGTGGCACCGTTGTTATAAGATGCACTTGTACCATTGTCGCTACTGATGTAGAGACTTCCTCCCGGAAGTGGTGTACCTTCCTCGTCTGTCGAGCTGTTCTCGGCTGTACCTATGTACCAGTTGTTAGGAGAGTTTGACATGGTAATCCATGTTGTCATGTTCTCAGAATCGTCAAACGTCTCTGTCGAAGGTATAGGCAGACAATCGTTTTCGGTAGGAGGTGTAAGGAAAGAGCCTGACGAATAACCGCTGTTTTCTTCCGAACAAATAGCATAAACTCTGAAGTCATAATTGCTCAAAGACGTAAGAGCTGTCAAAGTGTAGAAAGTATCGGTGATAGAAGTGCTTGCAGTTGTCCACTCTTCTTCGCTTGATAGTTTGTAGTCCAAGCCGAAAGCGGCAGTTGAAGGATCGGTTCTGCTCCATACAATGGTTGCTTGGTCAGCAAGAACGTCTTGTGCAATAGCTCCCGATGCAGGATAGCAAAAGCCTTCCGGCATAGGATCAAAGGTAAACCTTGTGTTAGGTCTTTTCATATAACGGTCGTTGTTTCCATCGCCCGGATTAGATGCAGAGATGTCAGTTCCGTCTCTGTAATTCATCACCATCATGTAGTCTGATGTTGCAGTTTGAGTAAAGTAAAGTCCATAGGTGTAACCTGATCTGTTACTCAAATAGCCCACAAGAAGGTTTCCCGAACCTGTGTAGGTGAAAGGTGTAGTAAGAGTAATCGTAACCCAGCCTTGGTTGTAAGTTACGGCTGCTCCCGAATAAACTTGGGTAAGATTATTCGTCTCATAGTCGGTAGGTGAGGAAAAGCTCGAACGACTAACCTCAGCCATATAAATTATAGGTGAAGGGTCGTTTAGCGGACTTGATTCCGCATACTGATAGGAGATAGATGTAATCACTCCGGGTTGCAGTTCGCTCGCAAGGTAAATCACCTCCGAGAAACTCTTTTCCCAATTGGAGTGAATAGGACCATAATCCGAGTCCATCGAATTTTCATTTCCTACCGTCACAGTGGTCTGTGCCGGCAACTGAATTGCGAAGGCTATCGCCATCACAATCAAAGATAGAAATTTTCTCATGCCTTTTGGTTTTTTGTGTTTATAAAATAATATTTGACGGTCCAAAGGTATGAAAGTTCTCCAATACTGCCAAATTTTTTTGCAATAAAGTTTGACTGACGATAAAAACACTTTTTATTACAATGTTTTGGCACACTTTTTGCTAAGAAAGGTATAATCTTGGTTATCAATCACTCATATAGGAGGACCAATTGGAGAGAATTTTTCGAGAAGAAAAATTTTTTGCAAAGTAAAACGGCGTTTTGGTCTTGGTAAAACGCCGTTTTATTTCATTGAAACGCCGTTTTGCTCACACGAAACGGCGTTTTGTTACGTGCAAAAAAGACAATAAACAGCTTTTCATGCCCTATTTTCGTGCAAAGTTCGGTATATGCCACGAACTTTATGTTCGCCGATAACAAATATGTTATATACTCAATACTAAATAATCATGTAGGCTGATTTGCACCTAAAGAAACAATGACATATACATCGGCAGTAATATCAAGTCTTGCTCTTTACGAATATCTTTCGAGTGAAGGAGGTATCGTTTAAGTATGCGGGAAGAGAACTTTTTCTGAAACTCATCGATAGAAACATGAAGATTGGATCTCGATGACTTAACTTCTATCGGACAGATTTTTGCATTACGAGACAACAGGAAATCTATTTCATAGTTATGTTTGCCCGATGGGGTCGGCCACGTGTGGTAATACAACTTGTTTCCAACTCAGCATTTGCTCATAGATCTTTCGCCTAAATATTCTTTCTGCCATCGTTTTCCTAATTTTATTCGGTGCAAAGGTAGATATAAAATCCCTATTACCAAAGGAAAAAGAATAAATAATGCCGAAATTCTCAAAGATTTGTTGCTGAATAATGCCGAAATTCTCAAAGATAAATATCTTAATAATGCCGAAATTCTCAAAGAAACCAATCAAAGTCATTCGTTAGCTTCAAGTCATCTGATGAATAATCAACCTAAAATTAGTATCCCGAATGTTTTGTCTCAGCACTTTTAAATCGGATTTACTTGTATCGTCTCGCCACGAGAGCGGAACAATGTAGGAATATCAGACGATAGGAAGTGTGGGGTTGCTATTTGCGAATAGAATATGCCGATAGTAGTGCAAAAAAAGACAATAAACAGCTTTTCATGCCTTATTTTCGTGCGACAGATTGCTTTGTTTTCGATACAATTATCGTAACTTTGCAAAGTGTTTGCCGAAAAGTTGTGGCAGACGGGCGTAATAAATCGAGTGAAATTGAGGTTATTTGCCTTGAAACACCATTTATCAAGAGACAAAATCTATGGAGAATAAAACAAGTTTGGCAAAATTTGCGTGCTATTGGGGTTCCATTTTCGGAAGTGTGATATTTTTGTATCAGGTACTGAGCGTTTGGATTCACTTTTCGGGAACGTTCTTTCAAACACTGCTCTATTCGCTCATTGTGGTCTTTGCAATGATATTTGCATACACCAAGTTTCGTCAGACAGTCGGCGGGGGCTATCTGTCGTTTGGCAGAGGCTTGGGATTGCTCAGCCTCATGTCGCTTTTGATGTCGGCATTTTTTACCCTTTTTGCTTTTGTGCTTGTGGCAAAACTTGACCCTTCGATGTTGCAAGAACAGATAAATCAGGCTGCAACGCTGCTCGAAAGCAACGACATGGATACTTCCTTCTTGGAAGAGGAAAGGTTTTATACCATTATTCAGATTTCGTTTGTCTTTTCCAACTTCTTCTTCGACTTTGTGGGCAACTTCTTCTATGCACTTCTCATCAGCCTTGTGTTTTCTCGCAACAACACTCCCCGATTTGAGAACCTTAACCGACAAGAGGACACAAACTCACGCCCGAGTGAAGAACAATCGCCAAAAGACGAGAACCCCGACAATCAAAACGACCAACAACCAACAAAATAAACCCCTATGAGACTTATCAGACGCTATTCGTCGCAAATGCACGGCAACTACAAGAAAGCCATACTTCGATACGGAGTATATGTGGGCTTGATTTTTTCTTTCGTGTTGATATTTCGCCTGCTTTTGGTGCTGCCTGTGTCGCAGCCTATGAGCTATGTGGAGAACATTTTGCAGCTTGTGTTGCTCTTTGTCTTTGTTTATCTGTACAAAAGGCAGCTTCCCGAGCGGCGGATTAACTTTAAGGAAGCCTATACCGTGGCATTGGGAAGTGCGGTCGTCGGTTCTGTAATATATGGTATGGTATTGTACCTCTATGTGCTGTATATAGACCCCGAAATGCAAACAAGGTGCTTGGAAATACAACAGAGAGCAAACGTAAACGGAGAGTTCAGCCCCGAAGAGCTGCAAAACATGGTGAAACCTTCCTATATTGCAGGCTCGGCAATCATTCTCAACAGCGTAATGGCAATAATGTGGGCAATGGTTGTGGCAATCTTTTTGAGGAATGAGCGTGCCGTGGTTGTGCCTCCAAAAGAAAAGAAACGCAAAAAGAAATCGCTAAATTAAAATCAAAAAGACAGACATGGAAACAATCGACATATCTGTGGTAGTACCTCTTTTTAACGAAGAAGAATCTCTTCCTAAACTTTCGGAATGGATAGACAGGGTGATGAAAGAGCATTCTTTCAACTACGAAATAGTGATGGTAGATGACGGAAGCAAAGATGGCTCTTGGGAAGTGATTGAAACGCTTTCAAAATCCAACCCTCACATCAAGGGAATAAAGTTCAGACGCAACTATGGCAAGTCTGCCGCTCTCAATGTGGGCTTTGAACAAGTCTGTGGTGAAGTTGTGATAACAATGGACGCCGATTTGCAAGACAGTCCCGACGAAATACCCGAGCTATATCGCATGATAAAGCAGGAAAACTACGACTTGGTTTCGGGTTGGAAGAAAGTAAGATACGATGCCACCCTTACGAAAAACTTACCCTCCAAGCTCTACAACGCAACAACCCGAATGTTGTCGGGAATCAAGCTCCACGACTTTAATTGCGGCTTGAAAGCCTACAAAAAGCAGGTTGTAAAGTCAATAGAGGTCTATGGGGAAATGCACCGCTACATTCCTATAATAGCAAAGCAGGCAGGCTTTGGCAAAATTGGCGAAAAGGTCGTTCAACACCGCAAAAGGGAGTTCGGAGTGTCCAAGTTCGGCGTCAATCGCTTTGTGAACGGATACCTTGACCTTATGTCGATAATGTTTGTCTCCAAGTTTGGCAAGAAACCCATGCACTTTTTCGGACTGCTCGGCAGCATAATGTTCTTTGTCGGCATTGTTTCGGCAGCCGTTTTGGGAATACAGAAATTGATTGCCGTTTCGAGCGGAGAGATGATGCGTCTTATAACCGATTCTCCTTACTTTTATCTCGCCCTATGCACCATGATATTGGGAACACAGCTCTTTTTGACGGGCTTTGTTGCCGAGTTGATTGGCAGAAACTCACCAACAAGGAACTCATACCTTATAGAACAAGAATTAAACTTCACTTCGACAAATGAAAACGATACAAAACATAATTAGAGAGAGCATAGCAACAAAGGAAAGGATACTCAGAGACACTGAATTGCTCTTCTGCATTGACAAGGCTGCAAAAACGATAATCGAAACTTACAAACAAGGCGGCAGAGTTTACTTTTGCGGTAACGGAGGCAGTGCTGCCGACGCTCAACACCTGTCTGCCGAACTTTCGGGCAGGTTTTACTTTGACCGAAAGCCGCTTGCTGCCGAGGCTTTGCACGTCAATACTTCCTATATGACGGCTGTGGCAAACGACTACTCGTTTGAGCTTGTGTTTGCAAGGGAAGTGGAAGCGTTTTGCAAAAAGGGAGATGTGCTTGTGGGCATTTCGACCTCGGGCAACTCCAAAAACGTAATCCGAGCCTTCGAGACAGCAAAGGCAAAAGGCGTAACAACCATTGCAATGACAGGAAAAGGAGGAGGAAACATGGCATCGCTTTCCGATATTTTGATTGCCATACCCTCAAACGACACTCCACGCATTCAGGAGAGCCACATAATGGCAGGACATATCATTTGTCAGATTGTCGAAGAAAAGTTGTTTGGACAAAAGCTCAGAGAAGAATGAGAACGATAGCCGATGCAAAGACCTTGTTCTTGGATAGAGACGGAGTAATCAACACCCGAAAAATCGGAGGCTATATTCAGAGCGTCGAAGAGTTCGAGTTCATTGACGGAGTGCTTGAAGCCTTCGGCATATTTGCACGATTGTTTGACACCATAGTCGTTGTAACCAATCAACAAGGCATAGGAAAGGCCCTGATGAGCGAAAAAGACTTTGAGAATATTTCGCTTTATATGAAAAATGAGATTGTTCGCTCGGGAGGAAGGCTCGACCAAGTGTTTCACTGCCCTGCTTTGGCAAAGCAAGAGCCGTTTGACCGAAAGCCTTCGGTGGGAATGGGTCTCAAAGCAAGGAAACAGTTCCCTCAAATCAGGTTCAAAGACAGCATAATGGTTGGCGACAGCCTCAGCGACTTGATTTTCGGCAAGCGATTGGGAATGCACACCGTTCACATCTCAAACAGCAACACCACGGCAAGACAACACAGCAAGAGAACGGACTTTCGATTTGATAATCTTTTGGAATTTGCAAAATTTATAGAACATGAGAAGAACAATAAGAGCAATTAGTTTGGTAATGCTGCTTTGTGCAGTGGCAAGTCTTGAAGTCGATGCACAAAATCAAACAGACAGCAAGGGAAGAAAGCAAGGCAAGTGGTCAAAGTCTTATCCCGGAGGACAAATTCAGTATGAGGGAACATTCAAAGACGATTGCGAGACAGGAACATTTCGCTATTTCAACAAGGACGGAAGTTTGAAGCAGACAATAGACTATAAGGGCGACTGCAAGAGCGGTTATTCCAAAGTGTATTACCGCAAGGGGCAGGTGATGAGCGAGGGAATGTACGTCGATAAGAAGAAAGAGGGCTTGTGGACCTACTATTCGGAAGACGGAAAGACACTCAGCCAAGAGAACTACTCAAAGGGTAAGAAAGAAGGTAAGGAAACAATTTGGGACACCGAGGGAAATGTGTTGGAAACCATAATGTACCACAACGGAAAACGCAACGGACAGACCTACAACTTCCTCTATCAAGACGGCTATCAGACTTTCACCTACAAAGATGACCAAAAAGAGGGAGAATACAAGAACTTCTATGCCGACAGCAAAGTAAAAATCTGCGGACAGTTCAAGAAAGACAAAAAAGACGGACTTTGGATTTTCACAGACGCCTACGGAGGAAAGATTCGTGTGCAAAAATGGAAGCAAGGCGAGCTTTTGTCCGACAAACTTGTACTCAGAGACAAAAAAGGTGAGAGAACCATAGAGAGCAAAGACATTGCATATATGTATCCCTTGGGAAAACAGACCTGCATCGTCATGTCAAACGGCGAGAAGTTCAACTGCTTCAACTACTTTGAGCAAATACTCGACTGCACCGACTTGGAAACCTTCGTAAGGCTCAACAAGACGAACAACATTTACGCCAATCCCAAAGCAATCAAGAGAGTTGTAAGCCCCAATGCAGAACAATCGGAGGTCATTCTCTCACCCGACAGCGGCATAACGGTCATTGCCGACAGCGAAGCAATGAAAGCCCTTCGCTCAATCCTCAACACAAGCAGCGAATTGAAGTAAGCCCTGCGGTTGTTTGATGAAAGAGCGTATCCTTACGGCAATGAGCGGAGGAGTGGACAGCCTTTCGGCTGCCGCTTTGCTCAAAGAGGAGTACGATGTTGTGGGATTGTATCTCAAAATGCACCCTTGGGCAGAAGATTTGACCCTTTTGCAACAAGAGTGTGAGAAGTTGGACATTCCGCTTTTCACCAAAGATGTTTCGGAGGCTTTTTCTAAGAGAGTTATCGCCCCTTTCACAGCCGCATACCTCAAAGGGCAGACCCCAAACGTCTGTACGATATGCAATTCTGTGCTGAAACTGCCCTCGCTCTTTGAATTTGCAGACCAAAAAGGCATAGAAAAGGTTGCAACGGGACATTATGCCAAGTTGATTTACCGCAAGGGAAAGCCACTTTTGCAACTTGCCGCCGACAAATGGAAAGACCAGTCATATATGCTCTATCGTCTGCAAAGCCGACAGCTCTCTCGGCTCGTTCTTCCCTTAGGAGACAAGAGCAAAGAGACAATCAAACAATATGCAAGGCAGAGAGGATTTGAAAAGACAGCCGCTCAAAGAGAGAGCTTCGGACTTTGCTTTACCGCAGGCAGGAGCTACAAAGACTATTTGATTGAACACTATCCCGAATTGAAACGATTGGAAAACGGCATGGTGATTGACACCTGCCGCAAACCCATCGGCACTCACCAAGGCTACCCTTTCTATACCATAGGGCAGTGGAAAGGATTGGAAACCAAAGAGAAAAAGTATGTACTCGACATTTTGCCCCAAACAAACACCATTGTTGCGGGAACAAAAGCCGAATGCTTCAAACAAAGCCTCGTAATCTCGGAGCTTTGTGTGCATCAAGCCGAACTTCTCGAAAGAAAGGAGAGCTTAGTTGTCAAGATAAGAGGCAAAGACGAGGGAACACAAGGACACATAAGCCTTCTGCCGCCAAAAGAAGGCTCTCCGCAGTGTGCCAAGGTCGAGTTTGCACAGCCCGTCTTCGCTCCTATGCGAGGACAAGACGTTGTGGCATACTCACAAGACGAAACCATAGTCGTCGGAGGCAGAATAGTCTGACAATCAGAGCGGTTTGCTTTGCTCTATTTGCGTCTTAATTTTCCCGAAACCGCATCGGGCGTCCAGTTTTTGAACACTCGCAACACCTTCTCCTTGTCGTAGCTTTCGCCCTTTTCCAACAAATCGGTGCTTTGGGTGTGAAGCCGCCTGCCCTGCCTGTCGTAGATAATCAAAACAGGGAAACCAAATCGGTCGGCAAAGTCTGTGAAGCTCAAAAGCTGCTCATCTTTCTTGTAATCCAAGTGAAGCACCACAAAGTTGCTATCTACAAGTTGTTTAATCTCAGCGTCGGAGTTTACGAACTCGTTAAACCTCAAACACCACTTGCACCAGTTGCCGCCAAACTGCACCAAAAGGTGCTTGTTCTGCCTTTGAGCCGACTGCAAAGCCGTTTCGACCTGCTGTTTCCAGTCTGCCGTTTCGTCATAGAGCTTCTGAGCCTGAGCAAAGAGCGTCGAAGCGATAAAAATCAACACAAAAACAAGTCTTCTCATCATTTTTCCAAATCTTTAACGCTGCAAAGATAAGCCTTTTTACCCAAACCAACCCCCAGAAAAAATCCCAAATCGCTAACTGCGGTTAGCGAAATTGACATTCAATTATTGATGCCTTGCAAAATCCCTAAGAAAGAGGATTTTGATATGGCTTCATTCTTAGGTTTAGGCTTCGCTCATCATATGATTATAGTAGGCAATCAGTACAAATTAGAGGTGTATGGAGTGGAGCATTTCCCCGACTTGATTTTCTTTAACAGAGAATTAAATGCTTTAGTGGTAATTGAATTAAAGAAAGGAGCTTTCAAATCTTCTTATTTAGGGCAATTATGTACATATCTTCGTTTGGTAGATGACCAAATGCGAAAGCCACACGAAAATCCCTCAATCGGCATAGTGCTATGCAAGAGTGCAGACAAAAAGTACGTGAAGCACTTTTCTTACCAATGCCAAGCATCTTAATGCTCTTGAAGTCGCAGAACTTTACAAGAAAAGATGGTTGGTCGAACTTTTCTTCAAATGGCTAAAACAGCATCTCAAGATTAAGAAATTCTTTTGATTAATATTTAACTCGCCCCATTTTAACGTGACACTAATGTTCTGGAATATGAAGAGTACCTTCAATTCTGAATCACAATCAAAATAATCGTATATTTTCTTCTGTAACTCGTTCATACATTTATTATTTTTTCCAATTTATATAATCTTTCAAGAGTGCCTGATTAATCTCAGATTCACCCTTAGAAGCATAATCTGTCATGCTTACGAGTGAGATGTTTGGAATGCCAGATATAGCAGATGATATACTATTATGAGAGCCATAGACAATGATTTGCCAGAATACATCTGTTCTATTCTTCATTCCACCAACAGCACCATTTATCGAACCTCCATCATCATCAGTGAATATGATTACAAGAGAATTATCTTTTATTGAGCTGTTCGCATTCGTTACGAATTTTGCAAGTTCTGTTCCTGAATTTGAACACTTCACATCATTTATGTCTGATAAGTTTGCAACGCCAATGTTTTTTACAAAACTTGAAGAGTCACCAAACTTCCATAGTGACACCTCCTGTGTGTCCGATACGGCAAGAGCAGCTGAAACAGCTTTCTTTGTTATGTTATAAACATGACCTGCACTATAAGTTCCCCGCATAGATCCTGATACATCCAAGACCATAAACAAATCAGAGGCTTTTATCTTTTCAACGATAGCTTTTTCTTCTTTTGTTACAACAGGTTGAGCTATTGATTGAACGGCAACCTTTGTTGTGGTAGAAGCTGATGTTACTGTTTGGTTGTTGGTGCTATTCTGAGTTGCATTAGATGCAGAATCTGTTTGACTTATAGTTACAACAGAAGGTATTGGTTTTCCTTCAACCATTGCTGCAATATCTTTTGTCATCGTAAAAGATTGCTCTACCACCTTGAATGCTTCTTCTAATGCTTCTTTTGCATTAGGGTTTAGCTTTTCAAAGTACTCAGGATTGAGTTTAGCTGCTTTCTGTAATGCCGTAATTTTGTCTCTTTGTTCTGAAGTTTCACGTGCTTCGGCATCAAGTTCTTCTGTAACATATTGCTTAAAAGCATTACGGTCGTATTCTGGTCTTGGAGGAACGCATTCTGGCATTGTATTTATATCCTTATGCTCAGCTTTTTGAAGCATCTTTTCAAATTCCTCATTAAAACTACTTGTTACATAGTCATTATCCCTAAAGATTATAATATTCTCGTAGTTATTCCCAGAGAATCTTGTCCAGTTGTATGAACCGTTGATTACAACTCTATTGTCTATGATGCAGAACTTATGATGTATAAGGTGAGGATATTCAACTAAGCTGATACGAACTCCTGCATTGATTAGTTCATTGAAATCTAAGCAATAACCGCCATTGTTAACAGAGTCATTATTTATGATCAGTTGAATGTCCAATCCTTTTTGAGCATGTTCCTTTATCTGCTTGAACAGAGCATAGTTTGTAAACCACGATACCGCAACCTTTATGTTTCTTTCTGCAATAGAAAGTTCATTTTGAAGATGACGTAATATATCCGTACAATGAACATCGACCTCTCCAGTCATGTTTTGTGTAATATTAAGATTACCGATATTGTTACTTCCCATCATAGGGAGTTCCTTTATGGTTTCCTGTTCAATATATACTTTTGTATCTTGAATAGGCATAGATATAGGAGTAGAACAAATATCGAATATACAAGTACTTGCAAATCTAAGCTTATATTTATTTTTCCAATCTACACATATCTCTGTCTCTAAGTCAGGAATCAATGCCGGATTGAATCTGCGATTATATTTTATAAGTTCCATTGCAACTTCATAATCCTCATCATTATCTACATACTGATAGGATAAGGCAACGTCATGCAGAATTTCTTTGAGATAGAATCGATCTGCATTTCTTATAGAATTAGCTATGCTATTGAGACGTGCATACAAGTGTTCATCTGTGATTTCTTTTTCCCCATCACAAATGTCTTTGTCGAGATCAAACTCTACAATATTTGTAAATGTTGACCATGGAGCTGTATTTTCATAAATGATCTTTGTTCCTTTTGGTATAAATAATGAAGCATTATCACTTATACCATGGAATGCTCCGTTTGATAACTTAAACGGAACAATTGAAAGGCAGATTATTTTTAGGTCGTCTGCTGTGGAATTAAACGCACAATCCCCTATAAAAGTTAATGATGATGGCAATTCAAATACTTTAGTCTTCTTCCAGTCATCAAAAGCAAATTCGCCAATATGCTTTATCTTTGGCAGAATAAGATATTCAGGAAGAGACTCATTTTTTGATCTAATATTAAAACAATTATCACCGATTACTTCTACGTTCTTTATGAAATCTGTAGAAGGTATAATAGCTCTTTCAAAACAATTAGATGACAATTCAGTAATTCCTTGTGAGAATCTGAATGTCTTGTTAATTACTGTATTTGCAAAACAACCTATGCCAATAGATTTTACACTATTTGGAATGACAAGACGATCTAATGTGAGTCCACTGAAGGCGTAATCTCCAATGGTCTCAATAGAACGTGGTAATTCTATCATGGTTAGTTTTATACAACCTTGGAAACATTTTTCAGCAATGCGTGTTACGGTGTTTGGTATGATTACCTTTCCAGATTTTGCTCTTGGACAGAGTAAAATTTCAGTAACTTCATAGTTATAAAGTATGCCTTCTATGCTCTTATAGGAGTTATTATCTTTATCAACTCCAATTGAAGGCAAATTTGTACATTCTTGGAGGTTATCAGTTGGGAAATCCTTTATTTGGGAAGGTATTGTTATTGATGTTAGCGTTGATGGGAAATTATTATGACCTATTTCTTCCAGACTATCAGGTAATGAAATTGATGTAATTTTGGAACTTCTGAAACATGAAGATCCTATTTTTATTAACGTTGTAGGAAGAGAAACAGAATCTATGCTATATCTACTAAGGCATGAATCTCCTAACTCTGAGATTCCAGAGCATATCCGATATGATTCGTAATAATTTCTGGAACCTGATGCATTGTTTGATGTCATTGCTCCAGTACCTCTTACCCAATGAGTTCTACGATATGTGTTATCGCTATATCTTGTAGCTTTATCGTATTCATCTATTGCGTTAGGTCCACAATTTCTATTATAATCTGACATAATATATTCCTTTCTTTTCTTTTCTTTTAATTAGAATAATTATTTAACTCGTTTATTACCGAAGTTTAACGTGTTGCCTTCTTGCTTAGGCATTGTATCTGAGCACCAAGTTAAATAACACGCTATACGCGCGAACCATCATACTCTCTTGCTCGCTTTGGAAGTTTCTCACATTTCCGATTCAAGTCGAGCATAACGCTTCGTTGATTCAATATGTCTTGCAAAGATGGCATGTCGCCACAATGCTTTGCAAAGGTACACAAAAAAACTTCAATTATCGCAACTTTTAATGTTGTATAGGTGTGTTTTTAGATAAAACTTCACTAATGTCCCGTTAAAGTGTACTAATCTATCTTTGAAATAACTGAATTATAGTCTTTTATGAGCAATTTTGTGAGTCAACGGTTTTTGAATTTGTATCTTTGAAGCCTAATTCAACAGGCTACAATGAATCAAGGTAAATACGTTTTCTCTCAACCGGTCAGTCATTTGGACAGAAACCACTTCAACTATCTCGCTCGCAAGTATGATGGGAACAAGTACGTGAAGCACTTTTCTCACCAATGCCAAGCATCTTAATGCTCTTGAAGTCGCAGAACTTTACAAGAAAAGATGGTTGGTCGAACTTTTCTTCAAATGGCTAAAACAGCATCTCAAGATTACGAAATTCTTTTGATTAATATTTCGCTCCATTTTAACACTAATGATCTGATACAGTAAATGACACAGTAAATGATACAGTAAATGATACAGTAAATGATACAGTAAATGATACAGTAAACCTCTCGGAACTGTCGAAACGGCAAAAAGATATTTGCAGTCTCATACAGACGAACACAAACATTACCACCGCTCAAATGGCTGCAAGTTTGAAAATATCCGTAAGCACATTGAGGAGAGAATTATCCGAATTGCAAAAAGCCGAAATTGTAAAACGTGTGGGCAGCGACAAGAAAGGACATTGGATAATTGCAAACACCGAAAACCAAAACGCCGTTTTGGCAAAATAAAACGGCGATTTTTACAAATAAAACGCCGTTTTTTTGGAAAAAATTGGCGTTTTTTTTCTGAGCGTTTGGCGTTATCAATCAGTGGGTTGCAAGAATATGCGAAAAAAAACGGCGTTTTTTCAAAAAAAATCGCCGTTTTTTTTTCGGAAAATCTTCGTGTTTTTTTGGGGTTTTCAAACTTGGCTGTTCCCGAAAGAGGATTTACTTCTTTCCGGGGTACTTTCCTCCGCAGCGAAAGCGTTCCGACCAGTATTTTTCGTCAAAGCGGCTGATTGTAACGCCTTTTGAGGTCGATGCGTGTATGAATGTTTCTTTGTCGATAAAGATTCCTACGTGGTTGGTGCTGCCTCCGGGAACATTGTTGAAGAAAACCAAGTCGCCTTCCCTCATCGTTTGAAGCGATTTGGTGGTTTGGCAGGCTTTTTCCATGTCTTGGGAGCGTCGCGGCAGGCTTATGCCATACACATCTTTATATACATTGGACACAAATCCCGAACAATCCACTCCTTGTTTGGTTTCTCCTCCCGAACGATAGGGTGTGCCTATCCAACCCTCGCAATAGCTCATCAGCTTTCCTTGATATGTCGGCTTCTGAGGCTTTTGTGCCACGGGTTTTTGTGGTTTGGGTTTGGGTTTTCGGTCTCTTTTCTCTATTTTGTCTGCAAGGCTTTTCCTCTGATTGCTTTTTGACACGCTGCAAGAGGCAAAACAGATTGCCGCTGCAAAGAGAAGAGACACTATTTTTACGTTCGGTGTTTTCATTTCTCCATTGTTTTTATGCATTCTGCCAAGCTGTCTTCCCAATGTGGTATGTCGATTGACAGAAATGTTTTTATGTCTGATTTGTCCAACAAACTGAATTGGGGTCTTGTGGCTGCGGTGGGGTATTCTGTTGTTGTGATTGGTCTTACCTTGCATTTCAAGTCCGAAAGGAGCATTGTCTTTCTTGCAAAGTCGTACCACGAGCAAACGCCTTCGTTGCTGAAATGGAAAATCTGTCCGTTGAACTCCTTGCATAGAAACATCATCACCACTTTTGCCAAATCGGTTGCATAACAAGGGCTTCCCACTTGGTCAAATACCACTCCTATCTCGTCTTTTTCGCTTCCCAAGCGTCTCATTGTTTTGACAAAATTGTTTCCGAACTCACTGTAAAGCCACGAAGTGCGAATGATGATGCTTTGTTTGCAGTTTGCAAGCACTGCTTGTTCGCCTCTGAGCTTTGTTGTGCCATATACCGAAAGGGGATTGGGTTTGTCTGTCGGCATATAGGGGCTTGGTTTTGTGCCGTCAAAGACATAGTCGGTCGAAATGTAGAGCAGCTTTGACGAGTGTTGATTGCACAGCTTGGCAATCTGTTCTGTGGCTTTGTGATTGACAAGTTCGCAAGTCTCAGGCTCGCTTTCGGCTCTATCGACTGCCGTATAGGCGGCAAAATGCAGCACTGCAAAGAACTTATGTTGCGAAAACAGAGCTTCCAAAGCCTCCTTTGAGGTAATGTCTGCCTCTTCTTTGTCGATAAAGACAAAGTTGTATGTGTTGTTCGCTTTGGTTATTTTGCTCAGAGAGCGTCCGAGTTGTCCTTGTGAGCCTGTTACAAGTATGTTTTTCTGCATAGAATTCAAAAATTATTCGACAAAGTTAAGCAAATGTACTGATATAAATAGTACCTTTGCCGAAAAATCAAAAAGAAATTGAAGATGCAGAAACAGAAAACGATTTCCGAGGCGGTAATATGTTTGATTTGTTGCTTTATTGCCATACAGGTTTTTCCTCCGGTGTTGGTTCTTGACGGCACTTCGCTAAGACACTTCCTCATTGCTTTGTTTGACATTGTTTCTTTGGGGTTTATGCTTTCGTGGTTGGGCAAATATAAGGCTCAACTGATTGACAAGCGTGTGCTTTCGATGCCTTTGATGGTGGTTTGGGGTGTGTTGCTTGTGTGGATGGGGGTGAGTATGCTTTGGACTATCAATCCGGTGGAGGGTTTGGCGGTGTGGAATCGTTGGTTGGTCGTCATTCTTTCGGCAGTCTTGCTCAGTGCTTTCTTGTTGTACGAAAACAAGGCTTTCAAAGCCCTTGTGATATGCTCGATAGTTGTTGCCACAATCAACGTTCTTTCCTGCATTGTATGCTATTACCTTTTTGATGTTCATATCTCTCAGAGGAATAACTTGAAATTGAATGGTTTTTATGGCAACAAGAACATTTTTGCGGTGGCATTGCTCTTTAAGTTGCCGTTTCTTTACTATGCTTTCTTGCGATACAAGGGTTTTGTGAAGTGGTACAGCTTGGGGCTTGTTTTTCTTATCCCTTTCTGTCTTATGATGCTCAGCACGCGTTCGTGTTTCATTGGTTTGGCAATGCAGGTGGTCGTTCTTTTGGTCTATGGTGTCTTTTCGATGTGGAAATACTCCAAGCCGAAGAGGGCTTTTCTGCCTTTTGTCATTGTGATTGCAAGCATTGTTGCAGGCTTTCTTGCAGGCAACAAGTTCATTGAGTACAATTATGACAAATATGCCTCAAAGAGCGTGCAGAACAACTATACCATTGAGGCAAGAGTGAAAACGATTGCCGAGGGAAACAGCAAGGGTAGATTGCTGATTTGGAAAAACACTTCCGAAATCATAAAACAGAAACCTGTTTTGGGATATGGAGTGGGTAATCACAAGATTGCCATAATGAAAGTGGAGTGTGCAAAGAAGCATGACTACATTGTTTCTGACCATGCTCACAATGATTTCTTGGAAATGTTCTCCGAACTCGGTATTTTCGGAGTGATTGTGTATGCTTTGACCTATCTGTTTGCCGCCATTGCCACCATAAGGCAGGTGTTTGCCAAAAAGGTTTCAGAGATTTATCGCCTCAGAGCCTTGACAGGCGGAATGCTGATATTGACTTACTTCAATGATGCTCTCTTTAACTTTCCTCTCGAAAGGGCAGATTGTCAGATTTATCTTGCTTTGGGTATTGCTCTTTTGGTGAGCAATGCCGTGAAGATGAAACGCCGAGAGGCTTGCGGAATTTCAAGACCGGTGTTTGTGGGGCTTTGTGTTGTTTGCGTACCTCTGTTTGCTTTGGAGACAACTCATTGTTATAGCTCGATAATGCAAAAGATGAGAATAAAACAACACAACGGAGATAAGTCAATCACCCTTAGTGCCAAGCAGTGGGAGCGTCGCACGCCTTTGTTTCCAAACCTTGACGAAAGCACTCACCCTCGCAGCGTGAACATTGCCGAAAGGTATGCAAGCGAAAAGCGATACAGAGAAGCGATCGACCTTTTGCTTGCAGACAACTCAAATCCTTATTACTCTTTGAGGGAATACAGGCTTGCAAACTACTACAACAAGATTGACAAAAGCGACAGTGCCGCCTATTGGGCGGGGATTTGCATGAAGATGAAGCCGCTATGTTATTCTCCGGTGAGGGTCTTGGTCTCTATTGCAGGCAAAGAACAGAAACCTCAAAAGCAGTTGGAGCTTATTGATGCCTATTTGGCAATATATGACAAAGAACCCTTGGCGTGGGAAGACAAGATAAACATACTTTTGGGGCAGAACCGAAAGGAAGAAGCCTCCGAAGTATTGCAACAAGCTGCCGAAATTTTGCCCAAAAGTAAGAAAATTGCCGCCTTGCAGAAGAAGATTTCACAGCAAGAAAGTCCGAAATGATGAAATTAAGTGAAATTTTTTCTTTCTGAAAATCAGTCATTTGAACACTTCGTGGCAAAAGTTTTCAACAAAACCTTGACAGGTTACAACTTTTTGTCGTACATTTGCAACGTTAAAACAAAAGAATTATCAATAATCATTTAAACACTAACTGAGATGAAAAAAGTATTGTTTGTATTGGCAGTAGCAGGTTTCTTCGCAGCATGCGGTGGAAACACAGAATCAGCAACTGAAACTGAGACAGAAACTCCTGCAGTTGAAGAAGTAGCTGAAACAGCAACTGAAACAGCTGTTGAAACTCCTGCAGCAGAGTAATTTTTGTCGAGGCTCGGTAAGCCAAAACGAAAAAAGAAATTAGCAGTCCCAAAAAGAGACTGCTTTTTTTGTGCTTTGATGTGATTGGTTTTTCGGCATTTGAGCCGACAAGTGAGAATAGTTGCAAACTCAAACAAGGTAGTGATGAAGTTTTTTACCGAAGTAAATCCTCAACCCTCCCGGATAAAGATAACTCATGGCGATAAGCTGCTGTTGGCAGGCTCTTGCTTTACCGAAAACATCGGCAGACGCTTTGAGCGTTCGGGATTTGAGGTCTGCATTAACCCTTTCGGCATTGCCTACAACCCTCTTTCGATTTGCGATTGCATAAAGAGAGTTGCCAAAGAGGAGCTTTTTGTCGAAGAAGAGCTTGTGAAGATAGGAGAATACTGGAAGTCGTATTCTCATCATGGTGATTTCAGAAGCGAAAACCGCAAGGAGTGTTTGCAAATGATAAATACATCACTCTCAAACGCTCACAGCTTTCTTTCGGACGCTCGTTTTGTTATTTTGACTTTGGGAACGGCATGGATTTATTCACTCAAAGAAAACGGCAAACTGCTTGCCAACTGCCACAAACTGCCCTCACAGCTGATTGACCGCAGCTTGTGCAGCGTTGAAAGGGTGGCTTGTTCGCTCGAAGAGACGTTTGAGACTTGTCGCTCGCTCAATCCGTCGGTGCAATTCATTCTCACCATAAGCCCCATTCGCCATTGGCGAGAGGGTTTCAGAGACAATATGCTCAGCAAGTCGGTTCTTCACCTTGCAACAGAGACGTTCTGTCGCGAGACTTCGAGCATCTATTTCCCTTCTTATGAAATAATGATGGACGAACTGAGGGATTATCGTTTCTATGCCGACGATATGTTGCACCCGAGTGAAAAGGCAGAGACTTATATATGGGAGAAATTTCAGCAGACTTTCTTCTCACAGGAGACAACAGGTCTTGTAAGCGAGTTTGAAAAGCTCTACTCCATGCTCTCTCACCGTCCGTTCAATCCCCAAAGCGAACAATACAAACAGCATCTTCAAAAAGCAGAGAAATTAAAACAAGAATTGAATGAAAGACTTGGCAGAAAAAAGATATACGATTGAGACTTGTACCGACACGGCTTACTCTTGCAAAATGGCGGTTGAGGGTGGTTGCGACAGAATAGAGCTTTGCTCTTCGCTTGCCTTGGGTGGCTTGACGCCTTCGGCATCTTTGATTGAGTATGCTTGCAATCTTCCTTCGGTGAGCATAGCTGTGATGATTCGTCCGCGATGTGGCGACTTTCTTTATGACGATGATGAGTTTGAGTTGATGAAACGCGACATAGAGTTGAGTAAAGAGCTTGGTGCAGGCTCTGTTGTTTTCGGAATTTTGACACCCGAAGCAATGGTAGATAAGAAAAGGACGCGTCTTCTTGTTGAAGCAGCCGAAGGAATGCAGGTGTGCTTTCACAGAGCGATAGACATGACGCAAAATATTATGCAGTCGATGGAAGACATTATAGCTTGCGGCTGCCACAGAGTGCTTACCTCGGGAGGATTTGCCACGGCAGCAGAGGGCATTGAGGTAATAAAACAAATGCAGCAGAGCTTTGGCAAGAGCATCGACATTATGGTAGGTTCAGCAGTAAGCAGCAGCAATGTCAAACGTTTCAGAGACATCGGGATAAGGTCGTTTCACCTATCGGGAAAGGCAGATTGTGAGAGCCTAATGAGCTTTCGCAAGGCAGGAATATCAATGGGAGCAACCGATCCTGCAAGAGAGTATGTGCTTTCGCAAACCGACCCTTGCAAGATTGCCGCTCTGAGAGAAGCATTGAACAGCTGAAAACGCTCGTTTTTGATGTTTGATTTTGCAAAACAGCTCCCGATAGCAGCTGATTTATTCGGTTTTTGAGCCGAATTGAGCAAATGGAGAGCCGATTTTGGTGAAAAATAATCGTCTGTTTATCAGTTTATTTTGTAAAATCTTCAAAGAAAATTGCCGAAATATTTGGCGGATATTGTTTTTTGCTGTACCTTTGCACTCGCTTTCATAAGGAAAAATGTTGGATGCCTCCTTAGCTCAGTTGGTTAGAGCACATGACTGTTAATCATGGGGTCTTAGGTTCAAGTCCTAAAGGGGGCGCAAATAGCTAAAGAATAAAATTTTCATTCGAGGGTTGCCCGGCCGGGCGACCCTTCCTTTTTTATATGCAAAAACCTATTTTCTTTGTCCCTTTGGTTTCAAGCCTTTCGCTGTCACAATAAACGCTCAACTCTTCCACAATGTTCTTGGACTCACCATGAAGGATGTTTCCAATCGTATAATGTCTGGCAATATTTTCTATCTGACCGCCACTGAAATCATACTTTGTGGCTAAAATTCGTACTTCCTCTTCCTTCAGAACCGGTATCATTTCACGCCACATACTCATACGAGCCTCTGTGGTAGGTTTTTCAAACTTGATTTTATAGAGGAATCGCCGTTCAAAAGCCTTGTCCATGTTTTGTGCCAGATTGGTTGTGGCAATGAGGATTCCGTCAAGTGTTTCCATTTCCTGAAGGATGATATTTTGGATAGAGTTCTCCATCTTGTCAACAGCTCTCTCGGCTCCCTCCTTACGTTTACCAATGATTGCATCAGCCTCGTTGAATAAGAGAATGGGGGTAATACGACACTCTTTTGCTTTGGCCCGATAATTGTCGAATACTTGCTTTATATTCTTCTCGCTTTCGCCTACCCACATGCTCTTAATTTGGGATATATTGACTTGCATAATGTCACGACCCGTTTGTCTTGCAAGTTGTAACACAGTTTCGGTCTTGCCAGTTCCGGCAGAACCATAGAAGAGGCAAGTAAAGCCACAACGGAAACCCGAATCTTTCATGCGTGTACGGATTTGTTTGTATTGCACGTCATCCAGTAGTCCGCCCAATTCTTCAATTTGGGAGCTTAATTTGTCGCCATAGAACAAACTCTTTGGCACTATTTCCTCAGACTTAATCATATTGCCACATGTCTTGCTTTGATTCAAGGAGGAAAGGTTGAGTTCTGCAAACAATTGACGTTTGGCTTCTACTGTCATACGGAAAGATTCCCTGTCAACAAATCCGTCGTCGTTGTTATACTCTATAATCTTTTCTGTAAGAAGTATATGTTCTCCATCATTAAGATATGACCTAATTACGTTCCAGCAGCGTTTCTCATAAAGGAAATCGAGATCGCAGTACATGATATTGTCATTATTGTTGTTCACAAAAAGATGAGAGAAGAGAATCAGCATCATTGTATTAACCTCAGACATGTTGTAGCTCCGTACTTTCTGCACATAAAGCAGCTGGCTGTTACAATTGAACAGATGCATTATCTTTTCAACAGT
>SAMEA3663275__coassemble_80_pt1 | contig 27588 bp, 20 predicted proteins | sample SAMEA3663275__metabat2_low_PE_033 | metagenome-assembled genome bin SAMEA3663275 (sample SAMEA3663275) | pig gut metagenome | biome: pig gut; feature: pig-associated habitat; material: faeces | place: China | collected 2013 | reverse complement strand
CTCTTTGACTATGTTACAGACAGCATTTATACCTTCCAATCGCCAAAAGGCAGCAAACACTTCTCGCTCAACCTCTACAAAACGCTTGCTTCGTCTGACAAACTGCCCGACGAATGCAATATCAGGCTAATCAAGCAGGACAATACATTGAAAGTACAAAGCCGATGTGCAATCGAGCAACTTGTTTTGTACGATATGCAGGGCAGGGAGCTGATAAGAACAAGGGGCAACGACCATATAAACCTGCCAAACAAAGGCACATTTATATTAAAGGTTCAGACAAGCTCGCAAACACTCTTTTTCAAGAGCGTGAACGTCGATTAGAGCTTGCAAACGACTAAACTGCAACATTGAAGTCCCTCAAAGCCTCGTTGAGAGAGGTCTTTTTGTCGGTCGATTCCTTTCGCTTGCCAATTATCAAGGCACAATTCACATTGTAGTCGCCTGCAGGGAAATGCTTGGTGTAGCTTCCGGGAATGACAACCGAGTTTTCGGGGACATATCCGCGGTATTCGATGCTCTCGTTTTGCGAAACATCTATGATTTTTGTCGATTGTGTGATTACCGTATTTGCTCCCAATACAGCACCTTGGGCAATTATTGCACCCTCGACCACAATACACCTCGAACCAATGAAGCAATTATCTTCCACAATTACGGGATTGGCACTCACAGGCTCCAATACACCGCCAATTCCCACCCCTCCGGCAAGGTGAACGTTCTTTCCGATTTGGGCGCAACTGCCAACCGTTGCCCAAGTATCAACCATTGTTCCGCTATCTACGTATGCCCCTATGTTCACAAACGAAGGCATCATCACACAACCCTCTGCCAAGAAGCTGCCGTAGCGAGCCACCGCAGGAGGAACGCAACGCACCTTCAACTCTTCGTAGTTCTGCTTTGTGGGAATTTTGTCCCAGAACTTCAAATCACCGCTTTCAAAATGTTCGACGCCGCAAAGTGGGAAGTAAAGCACGATAGCTTTCTTTACAGCTTGGTTTACAATCCATTTGCCCTCCTTTTTCTCTGCCACTCTCACCCTTCCGCAATCCAAGTCGGCAATAATGCTCTCTATTTCCTGCCTTACCTCTTGTGATTTGAGCAGCTCTCTGTCGTTCCACGCTCTTTCAATCAATTCGATGTTCATGTCGTTTTTTTTGTTGCAAAGGTAGAAAAAATTGCAACAAGACATCACCTCTTTTACTCTTACGCCCTTTTGAGAGGCATCAAAAATGCAAAAATCAAAACGCCATTTTGGCAAAATAATTCGGCGTTTCAGAAGAATAAAACGCCAAGTTGTTTAAGCCAAACGCCGATTTGTCAAAGCCTTGATACACAGCGTTTAATTCTCTTGGCAAGAAGACATTGTTTTCTGAGGTGAACGTATATATAAATAAGGTATGGCGAATATGCACCGAGAAGAGAAAACAACAAAGTCAAAAAAAATCGCTTTTTTGCTTGCAGAATTGCGGAAAAGTCGTACATTTGCAAAACGAATATGATTTAGCAAACAATTAAAACATTAAAACAATGAAAAAAGTTATTCTTTCAGTCCTTGCAATGGGACTAACAATGGGCCTAATGGCTCAAACAAAAGTTTACAATGGTGCTGAACCAATGAAGTTTAATGCAAATGCACCTAAGACTGCAGGTATTGTTTATCCTGCAACCTTTAACGATTGCGCAAGTGTAGAAGAACCATACTTGTACACTCAAGACGGTCAATCAATTTACTTGGGTTTTACAGGAACAAATGCTTTTGGTGATTTGGCATACGGACAAAGATACCAAGGAGCAAATTACACTATCACAGGTATTGCAGCTGTATTGTTGAACGCTTCAATTGACGGAACAGAAGAAGATATGGCAGCTGTGGTTTATGATGCTAATGGTGGCAATATCGGAAACGAATTGGCAAGAGTCGGCTTCTCAACAGCAGACCTTCCTGATATGGTGGCAGAAGAAGACTTTGAGTTGAAACAATTCACTTTCTCTTCTCCTGTAAGTTCGTCAGATTTCCTTTGCGTTATTGAAGTTCCTGAAATATCTATTTCGGAGGACGGAACACAACTTTTGGGTAATCTTGCTTTCGTTGGTTCTACTGAAATCGATTGTGCAAGCGGAGAAATGTCTTACTCTTACAGCATGGTTTCAGAAGCCGGTGATTATGGCTGGGTTACTATTTCTGAAGCATGGGGTGGCACTGTAGATTTGGATGTCATGGTATTCCCTATCGCTGAAGGTGCTGTTGGTTTGACAGATGCAGAATTGAACTCTATGTCTTATGTTTATCCTAACCCTGCAAAGGACGAAGTTATGTTGGCTTCTTCTTTCACAATCAGCAGAGTTGAGGTTATCAACGTACTTGGACAAGTTGTATTTGCAAGCGATGTAAACGCTAACTCAATCAAGGTTAATACATCTGCATTTGCAGCAGGTAACTATGTTGCAAAGATATATACCGAAAGCGGAGTGGCTACAAAGAAATTGGTTGTTGAGTAATCACGACAATAAACTGAAAAAATAGTCTATGCGAAGTGGCAGTGTGAGAAGTAGTACTGCCATTTCGCTTTTTTTTGAACCGAAACAATAATATCAAAAAAGAACAGAATATGAAGAAATTTTTGTCAATGGCACTTGCTCTTATCATGACTTTCGGAGCATTTGCACAGATTAACACTCACCGTTTGGAGAGTGCTAAGAAAGAAAACACAATCGAGAGAAATCTCAAAGCACCTAAGTTTGACGCAAGCTCGGCTAAGAAACACGTTGTTTCGCAATCAAAAGCCATGTCGGTCGAAATCACCGTCGGAACAATCAATCCGTTGAGCGTAGAGGCAACTTTTACTCCAAACAGCGAAGTTGTGGAATACTACTACCTTGCAGCAGATGCAAACGAGGGTAGTTTGTTCAGCCAATATGTGAGTCTGTATCAAATGTTCGGTATGGGAATTGAAGATGTGGTGATGGGATTGAGCGACAATTACGACAATCCTGCAACAGGAACTCAAACCGTTACCTTGTTAGGCGATTTCATTACTCCGGGAGCGGTAAACACCATTTATGTTGCAGCAGTTGATGCCAACGATGAGGTGTCTATTTTTACTGCAACCTACACTGCAACTCAGTTGGGTGGCGAAGGAGATGCCATGGTTACCCTTAACATTCCTCAAGACAGCATTACACCATTCTCTTTCTATTTGGAAGCAACGCCAAACGACCAAACATCTCGCTACAACTTGGTTTTGATTGATCATGCTCAATTTACCGAGCTTGGTTGGAACCAAGACAGTGTATTGGCATACTTTGCCTCAGGAGCAACGCCTTACTATGCTCCAATTGCAACTTCGGTTGATGACCTTGACCCTGCAACTACATACTACATTTATGCAGAAGCATTTAATGTAAACGGTGTTTCTTCGGGACTTATATCCCAAACCGTTACCACATCTACCCTTGGCGGAAGCGGCACAGCAGCAGTTGAGGTTACAGTTAGCGATGTTACCGTAACTACTGCAACACTTTCATTCGTTCCAAACGACCAAACAGCTTACTATTACTACATGATATTGTCCGAAAGCCAATTTGAAAATGCAGGATTTACTTCAGACGCCGATGTGCAAGCCTATTTGGAGCAGGAGAATGACAGACAATACTCTCAGCTTGGTGGTACATTAGAAGGACTAACTCCCGGAACAACTTACAAAGTCTATGCAATAGCATACAATGCTGACGGAGTTGTTGGTTCTATCGCTCCAACCTTGTTTACAACCATTGCAAACGGAGGCACAGGATTGGCAGAAGTTGCAGTAGAGGTTGAAATGGTTAATGGTTCAGCAGTGATTTCTGCCGTTCCAAACGACCAAGTATCTTATTATTACTTTGCAATATATTACGGAATTGACGAACTTGACGACGATTATGTGTTTGACTACTTGTTACAAAATGGTAGTGCTTATACAGAAGACATAGATACCGAAATAACAGAGGAAGACTTTGATGAAAGTGAGCTTTGGGGCGTTTATGTAATACCTTTCAATGCAAACAATGAGGAAGGAACGCGTGTTGCAATCAGATTTACCCCTGAGGGAGTGGTATCTTTGGCTGACGTAGAGCTTTCTTCTGTAAGCCTTTACCCTAACCCTGCAAGTAGCGAGCTTACCGTGTCTGCCACATCTTCAATCAACCGCATTGAGATAGCAAACTTGTTGGGACAAATGGTCTATGAGAACGCAACATTGGGTTCAAATCAAGCTACAATCAACGTTTCAGCTTTGCAACAAGGAGCATACCTTGTAAGAGTGTTCACAACAGAGGGAACAATGACAAGAAAATTGATTGTAAGATAGTCATCTGTTGATTGCAGACAGCCTTTCAAGAGCCTGTCTGCTTACAACAAAAAACAATTACGGCGTTTTGACAATTCAAAACGCCGTAATATTTTATCTGAACGCCCTTTTAATCAGACCGAACGCCCTTTCGCCAAAGTCTTAGTTACTTCTCTAATTCTGCCTCCAACTCATCTATGCTCGGAAGTGTGTCGTTGAAATTATCAGGCAGTATTTGAATGCCTTCGTATGCGGTTATGGCGATTGGTTGATTGTATCCCTCAAGGCAGTATTGGGCAAAAATGTTGTTCTTGCTTCTACAAATGAGAATTCCGATGGTAGGTTGGTCAATTTCTGTCTTCAACACATGATTTACTATCGACATATATCCCGACAACTGTCCGAGATACGACGATTCAAACTCGCTTACTTTTACTTCAACAACCACATAGGCGTGCAAACGGGTATTGTAAAAAAGCAAATCGGAGAATTGTTCTTTTCCTGCAACAGAAAGCAGATATTCCCTCCCCATATATGCAAAGCCCGAGCCGATTGTCATTAGCAATTGGTTCACATGACGAACGAGAGCGTCTTTTAGAGATTGCTCATTGTAACTTTCTCTCAACTTGACAAACGAAAGATTTAACGGATCGTTTATCAGCTCGCAGGCAAGATCGCCTGTCGGTAAAGGCATTGTGGAGGGGAAATTATTCACCGCCTTACCTTGTCGCTCATATAGTCCGTTGGCTTTGCCCTCTTCTCCAATCATGTTAAGCAATGTTGCTCTCGACCAACTATGTTCCAAAGTCTTTGTAGCGTAGAACAAGGCTTTTTGAGGCTCATTCTCAAATCTGTCTATTATGACTTTGTGGTGTCCCCATGGTATGGCAAAAATGTTCAACGGAAGAGTATTATCTGTGCTTATTGTGTGCAATGGTTTGAATATTTCCCCAACTTGGGGAACTTTTGTCTGACAGCGTGTCGATTTTTGTTCGTTTGCCCGGATTGAAACTTCCTCAAGTTGGGGAAGTTTCTCAAATATATCGGAATAAAGAGCATAGAACCTTTTGCAATAGTACAATCCGCCCGGAGTAAGTCCCTTTACTTCGGGAATGACTGCCCTCAAATCTCTGCTCAGAGCTGTGATTATTGCAGAGCCGTAGCGTTTCTCGAATTGCATTTGGCAAATATCACGACCAATACTCCAATAAAATTCAATCTTATCGGAATTTATGTGTATTGCAGCTTTAATCTGCTGTTGATGAAAACGTCGTTCGATGTCTTTAATCCATTCTTTGTAATCCGAATCGGTGATTATATGCTCTGTGTTTGACTTGTTCATAATATACTTTCTTATCTTTGACAATTCAAAACGCCGTAATATTTTATCCGAACGCTCTTTTAATCAGACCGCACGCCCTTTCGCCACAGTCTTAGTCCTCAATCCATGTTGCATACATCGGATAGGCATCGGAAATCCTCTTTACCGTTCCTTCAAGTCGCTCAGGGTCGATTTGTTTTACCTTTTTGGCTGGCATACCTGCATAAACGCAGCCGGCTTCACAGTGAGTGTTTTCAAGAACTACTGCACCTGCTGCAATGATTGTGTTGCTTTCTATGACAGCTCCGTCCATTACTATCGCTCCCATGCCGATAAGGACGTTGTCTTTGATTGTGCAGCCATGCACTATGGCATTGTGAGCAATCGAAACGCGGTTGCCTATGGTTGTGGGTGCGGTTTTGTAGGTGCAATGCACAACTGCACCGTCTTGAACATTGACATAGTCGCCCATTATAATCTTATGAACGTCTCCTCTGACGACGCTGTTAAACCAAAAGCTGCAATGTGAGCCTGTTTGTACATCTCCGACTATTGTTGCGTTGTCTGCAATGTAGTTGTCTTCGCCAAAGCGTGGCGAAATGCCTTTGACTTTCTTGATTATTGCCATTGTATTTTGTATTTTGTTTCTTTTTAATTGTCTTTTATGTGAGTTCAGACTATGAATATTTCCAAAATTTCGATTGATTTGCGTGGTAGTATTGCTGCTTTTTGGCATACGGCAGGCAACATGAGGGCTTCGCCTGCTTTTAGAGGAACTTGTCCTATTTCTGTCTCAATCATGCCGCTTCCTCCGACACAAAAATAAATCACAAAGCTGTCCAATGATGAGTAATCTTTCTTTAATCCTTGCAAACAGTACATTCGATTGACTGTAAAGAAGGGTGTGGTGAGCAGATTGGTGGTTTCGTCGGTGTGAGCGTGGTAGTGTACTTTCCCGCCTTGGTTTCGCTTTTTCAAGTCCATGACTTGTAAGGCTTGTTCCAAGTGAAGCTGACGAGGCTTGCCGTTTTGGTCTTTTCTTCCCCAATCATAAAGACGATAGGTGGTGTCGCTGCTTTGCTGAATTTCGGCAATCAGACAGCCTTTGCCTATGCTGTGGACCAATCCTGCGGGAATGTAAAACAGGTCTCCTTTTTCGGCAGCGGTACAATCGAGAACTTCCGTAAGTTTTGTGTCTCTCACTCGGTTTATAACTTCTGCTTTTGTCATGTTTTTGTTAAATCCGGTGAATATTTCGGCACCTTGGTCTGCCTGCAAGACGTACCACATCTCGTTTTTGCCGTTTCTCATTCCTATTTGCTGAGCATAATCGTCGTCGGGGTGAACTTGCACAGACAGATTGTCGGCTGCGTCAAGTATCTTCAAGAGCAGCGGAAACTCCTCGCCAAACTCGGCATAGTTTTCTTCGCCCAAAAGTTCGTCGGTGTACATTTGTATTACTTCACTCAGGTTTGCTTCTGCCAAAAAGCCGTTTGCCACCACTGTTTCCTGCTCTGCAAGTCCCGACAAGCACCACAGCTCTGCACATGAGGGCAATGGCGAATAATCGACACCGAGTTCGGTTGCTATCTTGTTGCCTCCCCATACTCTCTGCTTGAAAAGAGGCATGAATTTAAGCGGGTATATTCCTTGTTCCATGTTCTTGTTTTGTTTAATTCGTGCAAAGGTATGAATTTTCACAAAGAATTTGCGATGCAATGAGACAAAAAACACGCTGTTTTTGCTCTCTTGTGCCGATTTATTGCAGATATAACAATAACAATAAAGGCTTGTTCGTTATCCAAAACGTTTTAATTGAGTGAAGAAATGAAGAATAATTACACAGGTTTGACTGATGCAGAGGCTCAAAAGAGCCGGTTGGAACACGGAGAGAACGTAATGACACCGCCAAAGAAGAAATCGGTGTGGTTAAAGTTGCTCGAAAAGTTCACAGACCCCTTGATAATAATACTATTGGTCGCAGGGGCGTTGAGTTTGGGTATTTCGTGCTACGAATACTTCGGAATGGGGGAGCAGGCGAGTGTTTTCTTTGAACCTATGGGCATTTTCGTTGCCGTATTGCTTTCAACCGGCTTGGCGTTTTATTTTGAGAACAGAGCTGAAGGGGAGTTTGAATTACTCAACAAGGTCAATGAGCATGAGAAAGTGAAGGTATATAGGAACGGAAACCTTACCGAGCTTGACAAGAGCAAGGTTGTGGTGGGTGATATTCTTGTTTTGAATTCGGGAGATGAGATTTGTGCTGATGCTCTCTTGCTTGAAGCGGTGAGATTGAGAGTAGATGAGAGTTCTCTCACGGGCGAAAGTTCATGCACCAAGACGACTGATGAGGCTGAATTTGACAAAGAAGCCACCTTCCCTTCAAATCATGTATATAAAGGTACGAATGTGATTGAGGGAGAGGCGGTTTGCAGGGTGATTGCGGTGGGAGACCACACCGAAGCCGGCAAAGTGTTTGAGGCAAGCCGCATCGACAATTCCGTTCGTACTCCTTTGAACGAACAACTTGACCGTTTGGGAGGCTTGATTTCAAAATTGAGCTACACTTTGGCAGTTGTGATATTGGTAGGTCGCTGCATTCTTTATTTCAACTCGGGAGCTGAGTTTGAGATGATGCATTTTCTGTCATACATGTTGCAGAGTCTGATGATTTCGGTAACCTTGGTAGTGGTTGCAGTGCCGGAGGGCTTGCCGATGGCTGTAACTTTGAGCCTTGCTTACAGCATGGGACGATTGCTCAAAAGCCATTCGCTTGTAAGAAAGATGCACGCCTGCGAAACAATGGGAGCAGTAAGTGTGATATGTACTGACAAAACAGGAACTCTTACCCAAAATCAGATGAGAGTTCAGACAGCTCTGTTTCCCGAAAGACTGAAAGAAAATTCTTTTGTGGCAGAAGCCTTGGCTGTCAATTCGTCTGCATCGTTGGACTTCTCCCAAGAGGACAAGACAGGCGTTATAGGAAATCCCACAGAAGGTGCATTGTTGCTCTATCTCAAAGACAACGGCATTGATTATCGCAGATTCAGAGAGGAAATTGAGACTTTTGAGAAACTCCCTTTCACGACAGAGAATAAGTATATGGCGAGTGTGATTGCCTCAAAGGCTCTTTCGGCAAGGGTTCTGCTCCTAAAGGGCGCTCCGGAGATTGTTTTGCAGATGTGTGGCAGCTTTGAACAAGGCTTTGAGCAAGAAAGCGTAAGAGCAAAACTCGCAGAATTTCAAGGCAATGCCATGAGAACACTTGCTTTTGCCTATAAGATTTTGGAAAATGAGCAAAGCGTTGTGGCAGACGGAAAACTTATCGAAAGAAATCTGTGCTTTATGGGAATGGTAGGCATTGCCGACCCTGTGAGAGCCGATGTGCCTTGTGCTGTGAGCGAATGTATAGGAGCCGGAATAAACATCAAAATGGTTACAGGCGATACTTCCGTAACTGCCAAAGCCATTGCAAAACAAGTAGGCTTGTGGAAAGAAGACGACAATGAAGATGCAATCATCACAGGTACCGAGTTGTCGGAGTTGAGCGACAAAGAACTCCGCCAACGCATCATGAAACTGAAAGTCATCTCTCGTGCAAGACCGATGGATAAGAAGTTGCTTGTCGAAACTCTTCAAGACATGAATCAGGTTGTTGCAGTAACGGGAGACGGAACGAACGATGCTCCTGCACTCAAGTCGGCTCATGTGGGTCTTTCGATGGGAGACGGAACTAATGTGGCAAAGCAGGCAAGCGATATCACGATAACGGATAATTCTTTTACCTCCATAGGCCGTGCAGTTATGTGGGGAAGAAGCCTATACCAAAACATACAGCGTTTTATTCTCTTTCAGATGATAGTAAACGTGGTTGCGTGTCTTGTGGTTGTCTTCGGAGCATTCTTGGGCGAGCAACCGCCGCTCACGGTAACGCAGATGTTGTGGGTAAACCTTATAATGGATACTTTTGCCGCAATGGCGTTGGCATCTCTACCTCCAAACGAGAGAGTGATGCAGTCAAAACCTCGAAACAGAAAAGACTTTATCATCACAAAACCAATGGGCATAATCATAGCTTCAATAGGTGTGTTGTTCTTTGCTTTTCTCATGACGCTGCTTTATGTTTTCAAACACTATGACATCAAGGCTTTTGCCGATATTTTCTTGTTTGGAGAATACAGAGGGGGAATAGGTATAAGTCCGAAGGAGGGAAGTATGTTCTTTACCGTCTTTGTGATGTTGCAGTTTTGGAATATGTTTAACGCAAAAGCCTACATGAGCGGACGCAGTGCCTTTCACTTCAAAAATTGCGGCAGTTTCTTGTTGATAGCTGCCATTATATTGGCAGGGCAGGTTGCAATAGTAACTTTCGGAGGCAAGATGTTCAGCGTAACTCCTCTGTCGGTTGCAGATTGGGTCGTAATGATTGCTCTTACTTCTTTGGTTATGATATTAGGAGAGCTTGCGAGATTTGCGAACAATCATTGCATAAAAGCCAAGGCTTGATTTGTCGAGAAATAAAACGGTACTTTGACAAAATAAAACGGCGACTTGGAAAAACAAGTCGCCGTTTTATTTTGTTGAAATGCTGTTTGGCTATCACTCTTGTGTATTCTGCTCAATTTCAGTAGCTTTTGATGCAGAGTGTTTGAGGACTTTTGCGTCCAAATAGAAGACAGTTTCTTCTGCAATGTTGTTGCAGCGGTCGCCAATGCGTTCCAATTTTCTTATTACATGATTAAGGCTCATGTATTCTTCGCATCTGCTTGGTTCTTGTCTGATTTGCTCTGCCAATATGCCGAGCGCATCATGATTTATCTCATCGACCAAGTTGTCTATGCCGAACACAGCCTCTGCCTTCTTGCTGTCCTCTTGTTCAAATGCCGAATGTGCCAACTCAAACATATTTTCTATGCAGTCGAACATTTGTTCCAAGCGGAGATTTGTTGCAAGCACAGGGTCAATTTTGCCGTTCATGTCTTTGAGAACAAATGTTGCCACGCTTTCTGCAAAGTCGCCTATTCTCTCGAGGTTGTTGTTTATCTTCAAAACAGCAAGCACCAATCGCAAATCAATGGCAACGGGATTGTTCAGTGCAATGAAATTTTCGCATTGACTGTCTATTTTCAATTCCAAGGCGTTGCACATCTTTTCGCGGGCGATTATCTCCCTTGCCAAAGAACGATTGCAATCAAAAAGAGCCTGCCTGCTTTTGCTTATTTGTCTGAACACCAATGTCCACATTTGTTCCAATGAATCATTCAGAGCTTTTAGTTCGTTGTCTATATGTTTTACCATTTTTTTGTTTTGTATTTGTTTGTTTGAAATTATGTTTTGCCAAAATCAACCGAAACGACCTGTGATGTAGTTTTGAGTTGCCTGCTTTGAAGGGTTGGTGAAAATTTTGTCGGTGTCGTCATACTCAATCAGCTCGCCAAGGTAAAAGAACGCCGTCTTGTCCGACACTCTTGCCGCCTGCTGCATATTGTGCGTAACGATAACTATCGTATATTGTTTTTTGAGTTCAAAAATCAAGTCTTCGATTTTTACCGTCGAAATAGGGTCCAAAGCCGATGCGGGTTCGTCCATGAGAAGTATTTCGGGCTTTACAGCCAAGGCTCTTGCAATACAGAGTCTCTGTTGTTGTCCTCCCGAGAGTTCAAAAGCCGATTTGTTCAATTTGTCTTTGACTTCTTCCCACAGAGCAGCCGATTTGAGGCTTTCTTCAACCCTTTGGGCAATAAGTTTGTGGTCTTTTACTCCATTTACTCTCAGTCCGTAGGCAATGTTATCGAAAATACTCTTTCCGAAAGGGTTGGGCTTTTGAAATACCATGCCGACACGTTTTCTCAAATTGTCCACATCAACCGATTTATCATAAATATTTTCGCCTCCTATGAGGACCTCGCCTTGCAGTTTTGTGCCTGCAATCAAGTCATTCATTCTGTTGAATAAGCGAAGGTAGGTACTCTTTCCGCAACCCGAAGGACCGATAAAAGCAGTTACGCTGTTCTGCTCTATTTCCATGTCTATATCTTTCAGAGCGTGGAAATCGCCGTACCAAAAGTTCAAATTCTTTGTTTCTATTATCTTCATAACTCTAATTCATCTTTGTTTTCTTGCTGAAATATCTTCGTAATGCATTGGCAATAAGGTTGAGTATCAACACAATCATCACAAGTACGAAAGCTGTTCCGAAAGCCATCGAACGCGATGCCTCGATGTCTGTTCCCGAAGTTGAAAGCACATACAAATGATAAGGAAGTGCCATTACTTGGTCAAATATGCTTGTAGGCAATTTTGGTAAGAAGTAAGCGGCCACCGTAAACAAAATGGGAGCTGTTTCTCCCGACACCCTTCCGAGTGAGAGTATCAGACCGGTAAGCACATTAGGCATAGCCATGGGAAGAACAACCTTGAAGATTGTCTGCAATTTACTTGCTCCCAAGGCAAGAGAGCCGTGCCGATAGCTGTCATCAACTTGTTTTAGGGCTTCTTCGGTCGTTCTTATCACAACCGGCAGAACCAAAATGCCGAGAGTGAGACTTCCCGCCAAGATACTGTCTCCGAAACCCAGACCATTGACGAACAAAGCCATACCAAACAATCCGAAAACGATAGAAGGAATTGCCGAAAGGTTGTTTGTCATCATGCGAATGAAGCGGATAATCTTACCATTGCCTGCATATTCGTTGAGATATATGCCGCTGAGAACCCCGATGGGGAAAGCAAAAATCATACTTCCCACACTCAGACAAATAGTACCCACTATTGCAGGCAGAATACCTCCGCCTGTCATTCCGTCATCGGGCATAGATGTGAGAAACTCCCACGACACTGCACCGATACCCCTGACCAAGATGAAAGCAAGTATCCACACCAAAACACCAAGGATACTCAGACTCATCAGTCTTATAATCCAAAAAGCAATAGTTTGTTTAGTCTTTTTCATTTCGATTTTTGTTTAATTGTTCCCTTGTTTTGAATGTAATCGACAATCAAATTTATCAGCAAAGTGATGATAAACAATATGCAAGCCAACATAAACAAAGCCTGATAGTGCGCTCCTCCGTTTGGAGCTTCGCCAAGCTCGGCTGCAATGCTCGCAGGAATTGTTCTTATCGGTTCCAAGAGAGTGTGAGGCATTACTGCCGCATTACCGCAAACCATTAGAACTGCCATAGTTTCGCCGATTGCACGACCAATTCCCAAAACCACACCTGCCGTTATGCCGCTTTTTGCATGAGGAATGACTACCTTATAAATAGTCTGCCAGCGATTTGCACCAAGGGCAAGGGAAGCCTCTCTCAGACTGTCGGGTGTTGCTCTCATTGCATCTTCGGCAATGGTGATGATTGTAGGCAAAGCCATGATTGCAAGAATGATTGCACCCGAAAGAGCAGTCTCTCCGACATCCAAACCGAAAGTTTTTTGGATTATTGGCACGATTACCACCAATCCAAAGAAACCATAAACCACAGAAGGGATACCCGAAAGCAACTCTATTGCAGGTTTGAGAAATTTGTATAAGCGTTTGTTGGCAATTTCCGACAAATAAACTGCCGCCGACAAGGCAAAAGGCAGGGCAATGATGATTGCAGCCAAGCTGACCCACAATGTGCCGAGAATAATCGGCAAGACACCGAACTGAGGTGCAGGTTGAGCGGTCGGCATCCACATCTTGCCGGCAAAAAAGTCCGAAAGATTGATATTACCGCAATCAACAGCTCTCATATTGCCTATTTCGTTCAGATATTCTTTGGGAACAAAAGCGATAAGCTGCGTTTTGTCCTCCTGTTCCATGGCTTGGTCGATGTCGTGAGCCACAACAATCTCTCCGGAGAAAGTCTTGCCGCTTTTTTGTTTGACGTCTTCCCACCGAGTAATCTCTCCGTCAAAGATAAGTCTCAATTGCTCGGCATTCAAATGAGAAACAGGGTTGTTCTCCTGCACTGCGACAACGTAACCGCTCTCAACCGTGCTGTTGGAAAACAATCCCAGTCCCTCTTTGAAAAGGAAAACTATTATCAATACAACTATGAGCGAACTTATGCTTCCACTGAGTTTGATGCAACCTTCAACAATCTTTTGCCAAATCTTGTTTGTTCCGCATTTCATAGCCATTGACTTTTGCTTTTACTTTATCGGAATATATCCTACCTTTGAAACAATTTTCTGACCTTCTGCAGAGAGTACGAAATCTATGAAAGGACGCACTTTCTTCTCTGATTTAATCTCGTAGTAGTACATAAGCGGTCTCACAATCGGGTAAGTCTTGTTCTTTGCTGTCGCAACGCTTGGAGCAACGAAGTTTTTGCCGTCATAACTTACCTGCAAGGCTTTCACTTCCTTGTTAAGGTATGCAAGACCAACGTATCCGATTGCACCCTTGGTTTGTTTTACCGATTGGATTATTGCACCTGTTGCAGGCATTGCAAGAGCTGATGGAAGGTAGTTCTTGTTTTTCATCACACTTTCCTTGAAAAACTCGTACGTTCCGGAAGAAGTTTCTCTCGAATAAACAACTATCTTCATGTCTTCGCCACCTACTTGTTTCCAGTTTGTGATTTTTCCGGTGTAAATTTGTTCCAACTGGCTTCTTGTAAGTTTGCTTACTTTGTTTGCAGGGTTTACAATCACCGCAATGGCATCGTATGCAATTATCACTTCTTTTGCTTGTTTGCCCGCTTGTTGCAATTTCTTCTTTTCGGAGAATTTCATCTTACGAGAGCTTTGTGCGATGTCGCAGCTGCCAGAAATAAGTGCTGATATGCCGACTCCGCTTCCTCCTCCGTTTACGCTGACTTTTCCACCCTTTGCCGAGTATGCCTCAGCTTCTCTTTGACTTAGCGGCAAGACTGTGTCGCTACCTTTAATCTTTTGGCAGTATCCTGAAATACTCATCAAAGCTGCCAATAACATGATTGCTGTCTTTTTCATCTTTGTATTCATTTAGTAAATTTGTTAAAACTTATATTGTAATCTCAATGTAAATACATTGTCTTTCAAATCTTTGCTATATTTCTCAATTTGATTTGTTGTTTCGTTGGAGATGATGTCATAGTAAGCCATAAGTCTGACGTTGCTGTTCAATCTGTACAACAGACCCAAGCCGAGGCTGCTCTGAGCAAGGTCAGTCTTGTTTGTAATCTCGTCGCCGGCAAGGTCGGTGTTTGCATCAGCCCAAGAGTATTTTACAACCACTGACATAGGCAAGCGATATATGTCTTGAACAAAGTAAACGTGCCAGCCCATAAAGTTTCTCATATAGCTGAAAGCAGCAGAAGCATCATAGCTGTTTGCTTTTGTTGAGGTGAAAGATGACTTGGTAGAAGGTTGTTGTCCCATCAAGTATTCAGCTCTTATGTTGCTAAGACCCCAAGAGGTGCTTATCGACACTTGTGCATCAATTCCGTAGTATAGTCTCGCATTTGTAGAGTTTGCTTCGACAGTTGATGACACCCACCGGTTGTCTTTTACTTCAAACAAGAGAGTATCGGCATTGTTTACGCTACCATAGTAGAGTGAAGTACCCAATCCCCATTCCACATTGGAGGTTGCTCTGTTATACTTCAAGTGTCCGATAAAGTCAAGTTTACTATTGTCGTCTTGTCTTATACCATTACCGGAGAAAAGACCTGCATCTAATGTCAAACCTTCAAGAGCCGATTGTTTTGGTGCAGCAATCGTAAGCATTGCACCCAAGTCTCTTTCGTCAGGGAAGAGGTTTTGATACAACCAAGTTCTCTCAGGGCTTTCTCTTAGTGAAGAAGAATAGGAAATCTCATCACCAAATGGTCTGTCAAACACTCCCAACTTCAAACCAAACACCTTCAAGAAAGGTTCGTTAATTTGGAAATAAGCATCTTTCAAGCCCAAACCCTTTTCGGTCAAGTCTAATTGGAACACGCTCTTGGCATTCTTTCCTGCGTATTCAAATTTCAATCTTCCTCTTCTTATACCATAACGAGTAAACATGTCGCTTTCGGTGTCTTTGTTAATCGAGGTAAGTTTTCCTGTCTTTGTTTTACCATCTTCTTGTGCAAATTCGGCTTGAGCCTGAACGTAAGCAGAGAACTTCAACTTTGAGAACTTGCTTACTGCACCCTCATTCTTTTCAACTCTTTCGGTAAGCAGTGAAAGAGAATCTTTTTTTACTTCGTCTTGAGCCACAGCCACGCCACTCATAAGCGTCAATGCTGCAATAGTGTAAATGATTTTTTTCATTGTTTCTTTGTTTTTGATTTTTTACGGTGCAAAAGTATATCGCAAATTTCGCAAAGCTGTTAAGTCTGTGTTAAGCGTTTGTTAAATAATTGTTAAGCCTTGTAAGTTGCTGACAATCTGATATAAAAGTAGCTTTTGGAACTGCAAAAATCCAAACGCCGTTTTATTTTGAGGAACATTTGGTTTGTAAGACAGATTGTATAAAATATTGCAGAAAAATGCTGAATTTGTCGCAATAGAAGAGCAAAAAGTGCCTTGGTTTCGACATTTTATAATAACTTTGCCACATCAAAAAAACGATAAACGTATGAATATAATCATTCCGATGGCGGGCATGGGCAAGAGATTGCGTCCGCACACATTGACAACCCCCAAGCCGCTTATCGAAGTGGCAGGAAAGCCGATTGTACAGCGATTGTGCGAAGATATTATTTCTGTTGTAGGAGAAAAGACAGAGGAGATAGGTTTTATCATTGGCGATTTTGGAGAGCAGGTAGAGCAAGAGTTGATTTCGATTGCAGAAGCTCTCGGAGCAAAGGGCAGGATATACCACCAAGAGCAGCCTCTTGGCACGGCACACGCAATATGGTGTGCAAGGCAGAGCCTTGTTGGCAAGGTAACCGTTGCTTTTGCCGACACTTTGTTTGATGCTGGTTTTTCGATGAACACAGAGGAGGACGGCATAATTTGGACTCATAAGGTCGAAGACCCGAGTGCGTTTGGTGTTGTGAGAAAGAACGCTGACGGAACGATTGCAGGCTTTGTCGAAAAGCCAAAAGAATATGTCAGCAATGAAGCAATCATAGGTATTTACTACTTCAAATCGGGCGAAAACCTGCTTGCTGAATTGCAGTACTTGATTGACAACAACGTAACCAAGGGTGGTGAATACCAGCTGACTGACGCCTTGCAGAATATGCTCGACAAAGGGTTGAAATTCAAAACCAACGATGTCAGAGAGTGGCTTGACTGTGGCAATCCGCTTGCAACAATACAAACCAATCAAAGAGTGCTTGCTCTTAAAGCCGACAAAGAACAACTTGTTTCTGACAATGTCATTTGCAACAACTCTACAATCATTCCTCCTGTATGTATTGCCGAGGGTGTGGAGCTGAACAATTCGGTTGTAGGACCGTATGTAAGCATATCAAGAGAGACCAAGGTGAGCAACAGCGTGATTTCCAACTCCATTGTGGGAAAGCAAACCACAATAGCAAATAGTGTGCTTTCTCAATCGATGATAGGAAACAATGTCAAGCTCGTTTCAAAACCGCAACATCTTTCTTTGGGAGATTATAGCGAAACAGAATTATAATGACAACACAAATCAATCGTTTGCTTGCCCTTGTGGCAACAAGCATTTTACTATTTTCATGTTCCGAGACTTTGAGACAACCGGAGGGGAAGACTGCGGAAAGTCTCAAAGTTGCGGAAATGATTATTGATGCGGCAACTCAACAAGAGATTGGCAACAACGAGCAAGCCGAAAAGATATATCAAGACATACTTTCGTTGCAACCCGACAACTCATTGGCATATTATCGGCTTGCAGCTTTGAGTTTTGAGAATTATGACGTAGAAAGAGCAATACAATACAATGAAAAGGCGGTAAAACTCAGTCCGAAGAACCATTGGTACAGGCTTCAACTATCAGAGATTTACCTCTTTATGAGACAGCCCTGGCTTGCAGCAGAGCAATATGAGATTTTGGTGAAGCAATATCCGCAGATAGATGAGTATTATGAGTTGCTTTCGGAGGCTTATATTGCGGCAGGAGAGTACAAAAAAGCAGTGGGAGCAATCGAAAGACTTGAAAAACAACACGGAACAAGCGAAGCTACCGGCATGATAAAGTACAGGATATACTCTATGGGCGGACAAAACGACAAAGCAATCAAAGAGATTGAAAAGCTCTCGAAATTATATCCTCAGAATACAGATTATCTGTCTATTTTGGCACAGACTGCAATGACAAGCTCCGACTATGACAAGGCGTTTGCCTACTATAAAAAGATAGAAGAGGTATCGCCTGACGACGAAAATAACATTGTTGCACTGATAGACTATTACAACAAAACCAATCGTCCTCAACAAACCGAAGAATACATAGATAAGATGTGCAAAAACCAATCTATGGATTTCAATACCAAAAACATGGTGATGTTGAGCGTATATGGCGACAAGGTCGATGGAGATCCGGAAACCTTTTCAAAATATATTTCACACCTTGAGGCAATGAAGCAGCTGCATTCTCAGCAAGCCGAGATGTGGCAGTATCTCTGCATAGGTTATATGAGGATTTTGCTATTTGAACGAGCGGCAGATGCAGCCCAAAGGAGTATCGCATTGGGTAACAACGACTATACGACTTACCAAAACCTGCTTTTTGCACAAAGCACCTTTGCATCACCCGACAGTATCATTGCATCGGCAAACCAAGCCATAGAACAATTTCCTTCTCAGCCCATTCCCTATCTTTTCAAAGGAGTAAACCTTATGGCAAAGGAAGACTATGAGGGAGCGATAGAGGCTTTCACAAGCGGCTTGAAGCGAAGCGGAAGCGACAAAGCACTGAGAGAAGATTTTTATCTCAACCTTGCCGACAGCTATCATGCAGTAGGCAGGAGGGAGGAGGCATTTGCAACCTACGACAAGGTGTTGAACCTCAATCCCGACAACATTCCCGCCCTCAACAACTATGCCTACTATCTCAGCCTTGCGGAACGAGACTTGGACAAGGCAGAGAAAATGGCACAAAAGGTATATGCGTCAAACAAAGATAACATCACATACGCCGACACCTACGCATGGGTGTTGTATGTTGCAGGAAAATATGCCGAGGCTCTCAAAGTGTTTGAAACAACAGACATTCCGCAAGACCAATGGAGCGACACCGTATTGCAACACTACCAAGCAATCAAACAAAAAACAGAAAGATGAGAACAAGAACACTGATAACACTCCTTGCCACCATTGCTCTTTTTTGCTCATGCGGCGTTTCACGAAAGCAAAATGTCGTTTCACCAAAACAAGATGCTGCTTTGAAACCCTCCGAGCAGGAGAGCGTTGGCTATACCACCTTTGCAGCACAATATAAGGGCAGCTTCAATTCCATACCCTTCAAGTTGCAAGTCAGGGCAAGCCACGATAGTATTATATGGTGCAGCGTGTCGGCACTGCTTGGCGAGGTGGCAAGAGGCAAACTTACTTGCGACAGCATATATGCCTTGGATAAAATCAATTCGGAGGCTTACATCATTGCCAAAAGCACACTGACGGAAGCCGGAAAGAGCTTTGACAACAAGACAATAGAGAAATTTCTCACCGATACGCTCGATGCACAAATGCAGTTTGGACTTACCAAGCCTCTTGCGGCAGAAGTATCGGTCAAAAAGAAAGTGCAGAGCGGCAGTATGCCCGTCTATGAGCTTGAAGCCACCATTTCAAAACACAAATACAAGCTCAAACTCACCCAAACCGACATCAAGTTTGACACTCCTCAGCAATACCCCTTCACCATTCCCGCTCAGTACAGCATAAAACGTCGATAATGGCAGAGAACTACATAACCGTCGAAAACCTCTCGAAGAGCTATGGCGAGAAACCATTGTTTGAAAACATAGGCTTCGGTATCAATAAAGGACAAAAGACAGCCCTTGTTGCGGCAAATGGCAGCGGCAAAAGCACATTGCTCAAAATACTTGCGGGAAAAGAACCCTACGATGACGGAAAGCTGAGCTTTCGCAAAAATATCAGCGTAGCATATCTCGAACAGCAACCCTTGCAGGGAGTGCAGGCAAGCATAATGGACGTGATCTTTGAGAGCGACAGCCCGCTTATGAAGACCGTCAAGCGATATGAACAGGCAGTCAGAGCCGTTCAGAGAGACCCTTCGCCCAAAGTGCAACAAGAACTCACCAACGCTATATCCGAAATGGACTCCATATCAGCTTGGAACTACGAAAGCGAGGTCAAAGAAATCCTCGGCAAACTCCAAATTGACGATTTGGAACAAAGCGTTGCCACACTCTCGGGAGGAGAGCGAAAAAAGGTTGCCCTCTGCATGGTATTGCTCAGCAACAGCGAAGTGTTGTTGCTTGACGAACCGACAAACCACCTTGACATTCAGATGATAGAGTGGTTGGAAAACTATTTGAGTAAGGCAAATCAAAGCCTCTTGGTCGTTTCGCACGACAGATACTTCATTGATGCAATCAGTACCGACATCTATGAACTTGACAACTGTACAATCAACAAATATCACGGCAACTTTGCCTACTATCTTGAAAAGAAAGCCGAACGACAGCAACAGCAGGCAGCATGGCAGGCAAAGGCAAGAAACCTATACAAGAAAGAACTCGAATGGATAAGGAGAATGCCGCAGGCTCGCGGTACCAAATCTCGCTCACGCATCGAAGCCTTTGAACAGCTCGAACAACAACTGCAACAAAAAGTCGAACAAGAAAGCAAAACATTCAGTGTCAAAAGTCGAAGGATAGGAAGCAAGATATTGGAAATAAACAATATCACCAAGACTTATGACGACAGAGTGATAATTGACGACTTTTCGCACACATATAAGCGAGGCGACAAAATAGGCATTGTAGGCAGCAACGGATGTGGCAAGACCACTTTCTTGGAAGTGATAACCGGCAAAGCCAAAGCCGACAGAGGCAAGGTAACCATAGGACAAACCATCACCATAGGCTACTTTACCCAAAACACACCGACAGAAAAGCCCGACACAAGGGTCATCGACATAATCAGACGCTCTACCGACAGCATCACCCTTGCGGACGGAACACACCTGAGTGCCTCGCAATATCTCACTTACTTCGGTATTCCTCCACAAAAGCAGTTTACCGAATACTCGCTCCTTTCGGGAGGAGAGCGACGCCTGCTTTTTCTTTTGGAAATCCTTATCATCAACCCCAATTTCCTCATCTTGGACGAACCGACCAACGACTTAGATATTTATACACAGATGAAGTTGGAGAACTTCCTTGAAGACTATGACGGCTGTCTGCTTGTGGTCTCACACGACCGACATTTCCTCGATCGGATTTGCTCTCAGCTTTTTGTGTTTGAGCAAAACGGCAAAATAAAAGAGTATCCATTCTCTTATACACGCTATTTGGAAGACAAAAAATCCAAGCAAAAAGCCGAAAGCCAAGCCAAACGCTCCACCGAAAAGACTTTTGCCGAAAACAAAAAGCCGCAACGAGAACACTCCAAACGCAAGCTGAGCTACAAAGAACAAAGAGAGTTGGAAGAAATAGAGAAGAGCCTGCCCGATTTGGAACAACAAAAAGCTGCCTTGGAACAACAGATGAACTCCGGCGAACTGACCACGGAACAACTCACCGAGAAATCACTGCTATACCAACAAATCTTGGAACAAATCGACCAAAAAGAACTGCGATGGTTAGAACTAAACGAACCAACCGCCTGATAGAACCAACCCTTTCACAACCCCACGACAGAGATATGATAGATAGGAGATTACATACTAAAGGTAAAAGTCTAAGCTTACACAAATAGAAATAGCTCAATAGCACCAACCGATTATAAGACACCAATATCTCGGGTGGTACTTATGCTTTGCCAACGATTGTTCGCAAATGATATGATTGTGGATTTTTGAACAATAACAACTTCTTTCCATATTTTTCGATGATAAAAATCAAGGATTTTAAGCGAAGATTTCGAGCGGATTTCTCACCTGTTTTGAGAGCAAAATAAGGCTTTTTGAACGGAGGTTTTGTCTTGACAGAAAAACATAAGGGTTTTTGCTCACTAACATGAAGTCTTTTTGCAAAAAGACGAAGGATTAGCACACAAAAGACGAAGGATTAGTGAGCTTAAGTCTTCGTCTTTTTTCAAAAAGATGCAGTCTTATTTTACCCAAAACAAGACTTATTTTGCAAACACTTGAAACACAATAAATTGCTTAATGCTCAAATACTCGAAAAAATCGACCCAAACATCGACCGACCTCAAAAAATCGCCGGTATTTCGGCTTAAAAGACACTCAAATGTTAAATAATTTGCTTTCGGAAACTTAATCAGTATTGCGGAATGCAAAACTATAATAACCTTTCTCCGAAGATGACACACCAGAACGCTTTTGTCCTTATGAGGCGAATAGTGTATGGTACATTAACTCGGGGCGACGCTTACGCTCTGCCCTGAGCTGAGTGCTTTTGGACTTTCAGCCCGAGGGTATAATGAATAAGAGAACGATATCAATACGTTGGAAAAGCATAAGAGCTGAATATCACCCACGCCTTGTAGGGGTAAAAGCGTAAAAAGATAGTTGTTTCAAACAAAAAGGAGCTGCAAGGCATCACGCTTTGCAGCTCCCCAAAAGAAAATGTTTAATCAACTTTTTGTCCCTTATTCGACAATAAGTTTCTTGGTAGTGTTTCCAATCATGAGAGTATAAACTCCGCTTGGAAGGTCTTGAAGGTCAAGCCTTACGCTTTCAGTTTCTGCCGAAAGGTCTAACTCTCTTAGTTTTCGACCTCTTACGTCAAACAAAGCTACTTTGGTTTGCTCCTTCAAGCCTTGCACTTTCAAAACGGTGTAGCTCTCTGCAGGGTTAGGATACAAAGCAACTTCAATCGTATTTACCGCCACATCGCCAAGCGATGAGTTCACAGTCAAGTTCAACACTATCACGCTATCGCAACCATTTACGCTTTGCAAGTTCTGAGTGTAAGTACCTGCTTCGCTCACGTTAAAACCTAATCCTTGATAAGTATCACCTTGATTGATTGTTGCATCAATGGTAAGGTTGTAAACAGGATTTACACTCAAAGTTAGAGTTACTATACTATCGCAACCATTTATCGTTTGCAAACTTTGTGTGTAAACTCCTGCCTCACTTACGTTAAATCCGTTCTCGGTGTAAGTCTCTCCTTGACAGATTGCCACTTGCAAATTGATTTGCTCTGCTTGATGAACGTTTATTCTAACCGAATCAGAATGATTGCATCCGTTTTCGTCAGTCATGGTAAACCTATAAGTCATATCTTGACTTGGTGAAATAGTTAATGAATTTGTATTTTGTCCGTTATCCCACAATATAGAGCTTGCGTTTTCGACTATTATAGTTGTGTATGCTCCTTGACAAATATCAGTGTTTCCAGATATTATCGGAGGATTATTCGGATAAAGAATTACAGCCACCGTGTCAGACCATTGACTTTTGTATCCTTCTGAACTTACCAATCTTACAGAATAATTTCCACTTTGGGGAACTTGAATAGTTCTTGTCGTATCTCCATTTGACCAGATGTAACCATTATATCCGATAGGTGCAGAAAGAAAAAAACTTTCGCCGCTACACATACGAATGGTATCTTGATTGAACAAATGTCTATTGGGAATTTTTTGTAGTAATCTTTTTATTCCTCCATGAGCATCAATTTTGCCAGCTCCCCATACTATGTTTTGATAATCCACACTTGAAGTGTCAATGTTTCCTGTGTAAGTATCGTTAATTGCAGTTTCTCTGATGAGTTGTTTCGCTTGTGTAATGGTTAGTTCGGGGTATGCCTCAAGCCACAACGCCATAACACCGGTAACCATAGGAGCTGCCATTGAAGTACCCGGCATAACTCCATACAACCATGCGTGCTGACTATTCATTATACTATCTATTGAAAGAGGAGAATTTATAGGATAGTTTTCAGGATCGAAACTATTGACAGAAGAAATTATCCATGCTCCAGGTGCTGTAATATCAGGTTTTATTCTATGGTCTGTAGTCGGTCCGATACTCGAAAATGGTGCGATGTCATTCATCTCGTAATTTACACCATACATCTCTCCGGCAATAGAAGTCCAACTTGTTCTTGAAGTATATGCTCCCACTGAAATCATACTATTTCCGGTGCCGCCTACTTCTGCACAAGTATATAAATCATTTCCATTGAGACAAGCATTATAATTTAAAGAATAAAAACCATTAGCATCAGAAAGATGCCACATATGTACAACTCCACTACTGCCATAAACCCTCATTAACAAAGGTTTATAGCTGTCGTCTTGATTGTTATTGTTAATGGATAGATAAATGTGTTTCTTGCCTTGGTACTCTTGAATATTTGCAGAGATATAGCAAGGATCAGATTGAAAATAGTCTCCATCATAATTTGTATATTGTCCGGAGCCTTCGTTCCAACTATTCAAAGTCAGAATTCCTCCTGATACATTATCACTATTTGTATTATAACTACATAATTGAATACTAAAATCATTGCTTCCCCAAATATCAATTACTCCTGAACCGGCAGCTTGATCTCCAAATAAAACAAAAGTGTAATCATCTGTATTATTTGCCGAAAAAGATGTAGCGAAATGTATGTTTGAATTTCCGTCATTTCCGGCTGCCCCAACAAGTATAACTCCCTCAGGGTATAAAGCTCTTAAGGTGTCACAATATCTATCAAATACAGAATTTCCGTCATGAGGTCCAGCATGATGACCTAAACTCATATTTATTACACATGGTTTTCCTACCGATTGTGCATAATCAATTATATAGATTATTCCTTCAAAAACTTCGGCAATGTTCATAGTTGTTGCAACAAGTACAATATCGCTTTCAGGAGCAATACCTTTGTAAGGACTTAAATTTTCCATGTTTGTTCCTCCGCCTGCTGCTATTCCTGCGACATGAGTTCCGTGCGACTTATTGACCTCACTGCATATACTGTTGATTATCTCTTGTGGCGTTGTTAGTTCGGTCCCATAGTCGAATCCTTGTGGAGGAGTCCCTGCGTTATTTTCCTGTTCCCAAACTCGTTGTATTCTAAAATTATTTAATGTAGAATCCCAAAATGTCGGGTGGGTATAATCAAACCCACCGTCAATTATTCCAACTACCACATCTTTACCATAATAACCCTTTGGAAGCTGTATTCCTTGATGAACTTGGTTAGTATTCGTCATACTTTTGGCATTATTCATCAATGGTTCAGCCCTATTCCCTATATCAATATAGTTCACTATTTGCGACCTGCAAAAGCTTGTAAACTGTTCTATAGGAATAAGCACAGTAACCATACTGCCGAGATCTACATTTACCTTTATTCCAAATCTTGACAAGTACTGTTTATCAAAATCGGCAGATAATTCGAGAAATGCTCCCACAACGATACCTTCTCGTGTTTGCTTCAATGAATATTTGGCAATTATGGCAGTGTCTTTTTCTGTTAGTTGTCTGCCAAGTTGTTCCAAATCGCGAAACAAAAATGCGGTATTCGGAGACAATCCTTTCAAATTGGAATGATATGTACACTTCGCAGGAGGATATTTTACCGTATCTGCAAGGTTCAATGTTTTACTTTCTTGTGAAATTGCAAATAACGGCAATAACACTACCAAAATAAGAAAAATTCTTGCTTTCATAACAAATAATTTATCGTTTTATTCCACTTCCACTAAATGCACTATCTGCCACTCTCGTATTTTGAGGTATTTCTATCTGCTTTAGTTTCCAACAACTTGAAAATGCATTTGCTTCGATACTTTTAAGGTTTGCAGGCAAGACAACAGAAGTCAGTTGCGTACAACCAGAAAAAGTTCCATATTGAATGTTTTCAACTTTTTCGGGAATGGTGATTGAGACTAATTTTCTGCAACCTTTGAATGCTTCTGCTCCGATACTTTCAATGCTATTAGGAAGAACAACAGAACGCAAATCAGTGAAGTTTTTAAACGCTTCAGCTTCTATTTTTACAACTTTATACAACATTCCGCCATGTTCAACTTTTTCGGGAATGTTTATTCGCTCTATTTGTTGCCAATTACGTTTCATTGTATTCAATACCTCTGTTGGTATTCTTACAACTTCAACAGTGCTATCTGATATTATACTGAAATATGTTCCATTTACTTGAAATGTTTCAACACCTAATTGTATTGCAGTGTTGGTTCCAATAAGTTGTTTTTGTTTCTTCTCTTCCATTAGCTTTTTAGGGGCTCCATTGCCTTCATCAGGGTACAAAGGAAAACCTTCTACAATTATTCTTTCTCCTTTTCTGTAAACTACCACATCAGACAAAGCTATAGACCCAGGGTATTGATCTAATGCTTGGTCTATTGCTTCTTTTAGGTTAAGATCTTCTTTTTCAGAACGACCTTCAACTCTATCAGGTATTTTCTTTAATTCTATACCAGTTTGACCTAATGGTACATTTCTTGATGATACGATTGTTAAATCATACAACCTTTTCTTTGGTGCGCATCCGACAAACATCAAAACCATAAGCACAATGGCTAATTTTGTTGAACTTTTCATATTTATTCTTTTTTTAACGATTTCACTTCTTCATTAAATAGACCCTATTATAAATCACTGCCATTAGATTTATTGTAAAGATTTTCATAATGAAAGACAATATAATACGAAGGCTTTGGCAGTATGCTAATATCATTTTTCTTCCTTATTTCTATCCATACTCTCTTATTGGAATCTGGTAAACTTGTTAGAGTTCTATCTCTCTGGTAAAAGGTTGCTTTTTTATCTTTGTAATTAAACCCATGACCGGCAACAATAGTTACTCTATTTTGTTCTCCCCATTGAAATGCATAGTTATCATTTTTCTTGAATTGAGAGACCAACTGGTCAAATCTTGATAATACTCCGGATTCCGTTCGGAGTTTAAGTTCAACAACCATAATCTCTGTAATCCTATTATTTTGAGACCTTATATAAACATCAACTTGTTCGTCATTAAACCAGCCTCTCAAATAATCTGAATTTGCTCGATAAGAAAATCCGGAAGCCTCCAATCTCCGAATCATCTCTCCTTTTGTTATATTCATCGGTATTCCGAGGAACTTTGTTGCATCTGATTGACAATATATGGTCAAAGAGAATACAAGCATTGCAAATAGTGATATAATCTTTTTCATTTAACACGATTTTTTACAATTTCTGTCCGCCCCAAGACTATTTCTATTTGTTCTTCTTTGATGTACGGGCATAAAAAAACGTGGGACTTTGCACTTATTGGAGTCTGAGGTTCCGCAATTACCCAACACACCTAACAAGTAAAGCCCACGACAATCATCGTGAGCGTTTACTGCCTTACCAAGGTGTGTTGTTTGAAATTTTGCGGATTTCAGACCTCCTAAAGTATAAGCAAAAACGCTTTTATATGTCAAATAAAGATGTACTAAAACTGTCTTTTAATCTCTGTTTCTTTGTCTCCTTTCTTTTTTGTTGGTTTTCAACTTGCAAAGATATGCAAATTTACCTCAATTCAACAAATTTTCTTCAATAATTTACGCAAAACTTCCTACTGCTATGATAGAGAAGTAACGCTTTTGCCCCTGCAGGGCGATAGTAGTAAGGTATTATTATCTCGGGACAGAGTGTCAGCATCGCCCCGAGCTGAGTGCTTTTGGGCTTTCAGTCCGAAAACACAGAACAATCATTGAAACATTCTACAAACCTACATAGAACCCTTCATGTACCTCCTATAACGCCTATGCTTTCTATCCAAAATGCACAAAAAAACCGCCGAAGCTCTGAACGAAACTTCAAAAACCGACCCGAAAAACCGCCTGAAAAGCCCTCAAAACTGCTCCAAAAGTATCGAAATGGATTAAAATTAGATAAAATTTTTCTTAGTCATTATCAGGGAGTTGAGGTATTGGAGCAGAAAAAAGATTTCAAAATATTTGGTCAGAATAGAA